>OGZX01001087.1_pt1 | contig 29409 bp, 36 predicted proteins | sample 1576881 | NCBI WGS metagenome assembly OGZX01 (sample SAMEA3541542, study PRJEB24748) | human gut metagenome | biome: human gut; feature: human-associated habitat; material: faeces | place: China | collected 2012 | reverse complement strand
TATTGTTCAGTTATCAAGGTTCTTTGTTTGTGTCGTTCTTTTCAAGCGACAGCTTGTTTATATTAACATAGCTGTTTTTGTTTGTCAAGAACTTTTTTCAAAAAGTTTTATGAGTTTTCATAAAACAAACGGAGAAGGAGGGATTTGAACCCTCGCGCCGCTACTAACGACCTACTCCCTTTCCAGGGGAGCCCCTTCGGCCAGCTTGGGTACTTCTCCAAAATGCCCGCGTATTATACACGCTATACTTTTCTCACTCATTCCTCGTTTGTCGTCATATGCCTCAATCTTCTCAGTTGTGCATGCGCACCTTCAAGGAAAACAAAAGGAAGTCCATTCAATTCTGAACTTCCCAAGCGGAGAGGGTGGGATTCGAACCCACGCGCCCTCTCGGACAAACGGTTTTCAAGACCGCCTCGTTATGACCACTTCGATACCTCTCCAAACTTCCTGTCATTTCACAGGTTAAATTGTCTTGTTCGCCCTCGCGACAATGTGTATTCTAGCATAATACTATCTGAAATGTCAACACCTTTTTTTCACTTTTTTTATTTTTTTGTGCGATGGCCATTAACTCTTCTTTCGTAACTATCTCTGCGCAAATAATTTCTGCCTACAATTAAGAAATGACACTGCGCAAATATAGCGCTTACACAAACACAATTGGAACAGGAATAATCAATGTCGCGGCAGCTGATTGCATCTTTCTTTATTATGGCTGCCGCTATATATTCACTTCTATTTTTCGATAACTGTAATAGTTCCATTTTTCAGCGTTGTAATATCAGAGCTTCTGCCGATCAAACATGGATAATACTCCCCTTTTTCAGTTGCAGACAGTATGCAATTTTGTCTGAGTCCTTCTCGTACATCCTCTGCTTTTTTTAATTCTCCGTTATGGATCAATTTGTATCCGATCATTTGTCCTTCTACCCGAAAATCCTTTGTTTCGTATTCTTCCAGATGAATTTGAATCTCATCACCTTCGCTTAATTCCCATCCACTTCCGTCTTCCTTTGTAAAAATCACAAGCGCTTCACTGGTAAACATCACTTCTGGGATTTGATATTGTGTCCCTCTTTTTTTCACTGGGATTACTGTAAATGTACTCGGAATTGCAGTTTCATCCTCTATTTGTTGAATCATTGGACAGTTTTCCCAATCATAGAGCCCTGATACACTTTCCGCATCTTCTTTGTTTATAAGATTTCCTTCCGAATCATAAACCAATGCTGTTCCTTGTATGCTTTCTCCTATCAATTCACGATTTTCCTCCGTTACCAGCTGTGTTCCTCCATCATTTGGAAACTGCCAATATTTCACTGCAAATACAATTGATGAAGCTGATAATATCATTGCCGCTGCAAGTAATATTCGCCATTTCCAGACTTTTCTTTTTTACCGAAGGTACTCTATTCATAATCTTAGAAATTACCACTTTTTCAGTATTAACTGCAGAAAAAACAGTATCTAGCTCGTATTCTTCATATTCATTCAAAATTTCAGCACTTTTATCAGAAATACAGTCAAACATATCACTATAATTCATTTTCATCAATGACGCACTCCTTTATCAAGATTTCCTTCAGCTTTTCCCTGCCTCTTTTTAATTTTGTTTTTACTGTAGACTCTGGGATTCCCTCTTCTGATGCAATTTCCCGAATCAACTTTTCCTGATAATAATATTTCAACAATATAATCTGATATTCTGTTTTCAACTGTTGAAGTGCAGAATATATTACCTCTCGTAACTCTATATCCGCAAATACTTTTGCACTGTTTCCAATCACATTTTCATCCAATTCAACATGCGGACGAATTTGTTTCTTTCATTGATCACCTCATGTTTGGCAATCGCAGCCAGATAGTACTTAATGTCTTCACATTTATTTGTATCTATCTGTTCTGCCTTTTCCCAAAGCAAAAAAACACACCTGATTGATCACTGCCTGTATATCTATTTCTGTCGAATAAAAAGAAAGAATCGAATATACAATTTTTGCTACATAATTATGATACGTTTGGATAATTTCTTCTAATGCGGCAATTTCTTTTTGTTGCAGTTGAAGTATCAATCTCTTTTTTACCATCTTGCATACCCCCCTTTCTATCTATACATACAGTTCTTTTCGGTCAAAAGTTTCATTTTGCCAAAAGAAAAAGGCCGGAAACTCCCAGCCTCTTGCATACATCATTTACTTTTTTCGTCTTTTCAAAAACACTTCTGCCATCTCCAGATCTTCCGGTGTTGTGATCTTGATATTTTCATACGAACCATACACCAGACGGATGGGATGATTCAGCATCTGTTCCACGACCATGGCATCGTCTGTCACGGAAATCTGTTGTTCCCGCATCAGCATCTCGTAAGCTCCTTTTACGATATCGTAAGAAAATACCTGCGGGGTCTGTATCATCCACACTGTGCTTCTGTCCGGTGTTGTCTGAACGTACTCTTTTTCATCCGCGATTTTGATGGTGTCTTTGACCGGCATACCAACTACACATGCTTTTTCTTTCTGTACCTGCTCATACACACGCTCTATCATCTCCTCATCTACAAACGGCCTGGCGCCATCGTGAATGAAGAGACAGCCTTTATTTTCTGCTGCCTGGATTCCATTCCAGACAGAAAGATAACGCTCTGCCCCTCCGGCAAGTATTTTTCTTACTTTTGTAAGCTGATATTTTTCTACAATCTCTTTCCGGCAGTATTCGATTTCCTGTTCTCCTGTCACTAACAGGATTTCGTCAATAAGAGGAGATTCCTGAAATGCGTGCAGGGAATAATAGAGGACCGGTTTTCCACACAGATCCAGATACTGTTTTTGTATTTTGGTCCCCATCCGCGTTCCTCTGCCTGCTGCCAGAACGATTGCTGTTACAAATTCTTTTTCTTTCATATCCTTTATCTTTCTCCGAGTTTCAGATTCGGAACTGCGTTTAGATCCAGCCCGTGCCTTGTTCCTGCCAGATATTCATAATATGCAGCCACTCCGATCATAGCTGCATTATCTGTACAGAAAATCGGTGACGGGTGATAAAATTTCACACCACGTTTTTCGCAAGCCTCCTGCATTGCCTGGCGAAGGGCGCTGTTGGATGCCACACCGCCTGCAATCGCAAACTTGTTCATTCCATATTTTTCTACTGCATGCATGGAGTTTTCTACCAAAACTTCCACAACCGCTTTCTGGAAGGATGCCGCAATATCTGCCGGATTATAGGACTCTCCTTTCATCTTACATCCATTGATATAATTCAATACTGAAGATTTCAGACCGCTGAAGCTGAAATCATATTCTGAATCCATATGCGCCTTTGGGAACTGAATGGCATCCGGATTTCCTTCTTTTGCGATCCGGTCGATTTTAGGCCCGCCCGGATAACCAAGTCCGATTGCTCTCGCCACTTTATCGTAGGCTTCTCCCGCCGCATCATCACGGGTACGTCCCAGTATTTCATATTTTCCATATTCTTTCACACAGACCAGATGGGTATGTCCGCCGGATACCACAAGGCATAAAAACGGCGGCTCCAGGTCTGGATTTTCAATATAATTGGCGGAAATATGCCCCTCGATATGGTGCACCCCTACCAACGGAAGATTTTTTGCGTAGGCAATCGCTTTTGCCTCCGCCACACCGACAAGGAGAGCCCCCACAAGTCCCGGACCGTAAGTTACCCCGATTGCATCGATATCGTCCAATGTCACGTTTGCCTCTTTTAAAGCTTCCTCTATCACCTGATTGATCTTTTCAATATGCTTTCTGGATGCGATCTCCGGCACAACGCCCCCGTACAGTTTGTGCAGTTCAATCTGGGAAGAAATGACATTGGAGCGCACTTCTCTTCCGTTGTGGATCACTGCTGCCGCTGTTTCATCACAGGAGCTCTCGATCGCTAATATATTGATATCTCTGATTTCTTTCATACTGCAAACCTCTTTCTACTCAAATGCCAGTTCTCTGGACATTCTGTCTTTTCCTGCCTTGGCTTCCGGGAAGATCCGGCGCACTTCATCCATATACTCTTCCGGTCTTGTCAGGGACGGACTGTAATGTGTCAGCCACATCTCTTTCACCTGTGCGTCCTTTGCCAGATGCGCCGCTTCATAAAATGTCATGTGCTTGTATTCTACTGCTTTTGCTGCTTTTTCTTTTTCTCCATACATCCCTTCGCAGATAAACAAGTCAGAATCCTTCGCATTTTCCCGGATAGAGTTCGTCGGTCTCGTATCTGTTGTATACGTAAGTTTTAACCCTTTTCTCGGCGGTCCAAGCACCATATCCGGAGTCAGGATTCCATTTTCCGTCTCGATCGTTTCACCTTTTTGAAGATGCTTCCAATACTTCTGCGGAATTTCCTGTTCTTTTGCACGCTCCACATCAAATTTTCCTGCACGGTCGATCTCCATTGTATAACCATAGCAGAGAACGTTATGGTTCACCCGAAATGCTTTCAGACGATATCCGTTTAATTCGAAAGTCTGCTCTGCCCCTTCAATTTCTTTATAAATGATCGGAAACGGCAGTTCCGGAGCAATGACCCGCAGAGCAGATACCACACGCTCCAGCCCTTTTGGTCCGATCAAAGTCAGCGGTTCTTTCCGATCTGCATTTCCCATGGTGAGAAGAAGTCCAGGAAGCCCACTGATATGATCTCCGTGATAATGTGTAAAACAGATCACATCAATCGGCTTAAAGCTCCACCCTTTTTCTTTAATCGCAATCTGCGTTCCTTCCCCGCAGTCGATCAGCAGGCTGCTGCCGTTGAACCGTGTCATCAGCGACGTCAGCCAGCGATAAGGAAGCGGCATCATTCCGCCGCTTCCAAGCAAACATACATCTAACATATCATCCCTCTATTTCCACCGGTATCAGAAACGATTGGAGAAGTGCATCATAGCACGTTTCGCACAGATCAAAGGCATGTCTCTCTCCGTCTTTTTCTGAGAAATATCCCCACTCGTAGTCCACACGGAACACCCCTTTCATCTCATGTCCACCGGATACCGGAATTTCTTTTCCACATTTATTACAAATAATTTTACTGATTTCTTTTCGTTCTTTTAATTCATACTGGCGCATAAAATTTCCTCCTGTGGTTTTCGGATTTTCTTTTTGCTACGCCTACATTATAGCCGGATATCGCCGCAATTCCTACTGGGAACTGCTTCCGGCACTTCCAGTGATTCTATAAGCATTCTTTTGAAATCCATCAGACATCTGCACCGAGCTGTCTGCTCATCAAAACCGCATCTTCAGACGGGTTAACATAAAATCCCTGTCGAATGCCATCCTCCACGAATCCGTTTTTCGTATAGAAGCTGCGCGCCGCCTCATTACTCTCCCTCACATCCAGAAGAAGCTTTTCCATCTTGTGTTCTTCACAATAGTGTTCAAGCGCCTGCATCAGTTTACCGGCAGCCCCTTGTCTGCGTGCTTCTTTCTGCACCGCAATTCTTGCGATCTCCGATTAGTCCGCCGCATGATATGCAAGCAGATATCCCAAAAGATGTCCTGCTTTTTCTGCCGCAAAGCAAACAGACTGCTTCTGCTGCACAGTCTCCAACACGCTTTTTTCACTCCATGAATCCGAAAAAATCTGCTGCTCCATCTCCGCAACTGCCGCAGAATCTTCCACTTTCAACTCTCGTACTATAATCTCTGCTTCTTTCTCACGCTGAGCGCGTTCCCGCTCTGCCTGAGAAACACGCAGATAATCCGGACGATGCTCCTCTGCTGTCTCAAATTTTCCTGATTTGTAATACTGGATTGCCAAGGTTCCTACAACAGCAGCTCTCTGCCGGTTCATATACGCAGGTGCAAAAGAATACGGAACAGTCAGTTTTTCTGCCAGCACATTTTCATAGACCGGCACTCCGTCTCCCAAAAATACGACCGGACGGCGATAGCGGTTCAGCCGTTCTGCCAGTTCTTCAATAGAAACCGCCATCTGCATCTTGATCACCTGAAAAACCGGTTCTACCAGATTCCTCCCTTCTTTTTCTCCTGCTTTTTTTGAAAATGTATAAATTCCAGTATATACCTGATTACGTCTTGCATCCATGATCGGACAGATAATATCCTCACACCCGAACACATTATACGCAAGTCCATCCACAGTCGGCACATGGATCAATGGTTTATTCAGTGCAAGTCCCAGCCCTTTCGCTGTCGCAGAACCAATCCGAAGTCCGGTGAAAGATCCCGGTCCTCCTGCCACTGCAATCGCATCGATCGTACCCAGATCCAGCTCTGTCATCTTTACTACTTCATCGATCATAGGAAGCAATGTCTGTGAATGTGTCTTTTTATAATTGATCGTATATTCTGCAACAGTCTGAGTCTCTTCCACGACTGCAACAGTCGCAGTCAGCCCTGAACTGTCAATTGCCAATACCCGCATATTCTCTTTCCTTTCCTTTTCTTTTTTGTATCCTCTATGTTACCGTGTTTTTCTAAATTGTGCAAACAGATTTGCCTAAACTGTTTCCTCCACAGTAATTTTTCGATAATCAAACCCTTCTTCCAGATTCTTCTCGATCGTGATCTCCGTCCGTTTTTGGGGAAGTATCTCCTCAATTAAGTTTGCCCATTCGATCAGGGAAACACCTTCCCCCATCACATAATCTTCGAATCCCACTTCATCCATTTCTTCCACATCTCCAATGCGATATACGTCAAAATGATAAAACGGCAGTCTGCCTTCCTCATACACCTGTACGATCGTAAATGTCGGACTATTAACCGGCTCTGTAATTCCAAGACCGGCCGCAAAGCCCTGCGTAAACACAGTTTTCCCAACACCAAGATCTCCGGTCAGCGTAAACACCTGCCCCGGATATGCCTTCTCGCCCAGTTCTTTTCCAAGCTGAAATGTCTCCTGTGCGCTTCTTGTTTCTATTATCATCGCTTCTTCCCTCCATCAGACATCATTTATCTTCTATCATTTCTTATACAAAAAATCCGTATGCCGGGTACTTGAAATTTCCCTGTCATACGGATTTTACCACATTTTAGTGATGGAATAAACGAATTCCTGTAAATGCCATTGCCATTTTGTATTTATTACATGTTTCGATCACATTGTCATCTCTTACAGAACCGCCCGGCTGTGCGATATATTTAACACCGCTTCTGTGTGCACGTTCAATGTTATCCCCAAATGGGAAGAATGCATCTGAACCAAGTGCCACGTCTGTCATCTGATCCAGCCATGCTCTCTTTTCTTCTCTTGTGAATACTTCCGGTTTTACTTTGAAGATATTCTCCCATGCTCCATCTGCCAGAACATCCATGTAATCTTCTCCGATATACAGATCGATTGCGTTGTCTCTGTCCGCACGTTTGATTCCGTCTACAAACTGCAGCCCTAATACCTGCGGGCTCTGACGCAGGAACCAGTTGTCCGCTTTTGTTCCTGCCAGTCGTGTACAGTGGATTCTGGACTGCTGTCCTGCTCCGATTCCGATCGCCTGTCCGTCTTTTACATAGCATACAGAGTTAGACTGTGTATACTTCAGTGTGATCATAGAAATCGCCAGATCTCTTTTTGCTGCTTCCGGAATCTCTTTATTCTCTGTCACAACATTTGCAAATAATGCATCGTCGATCACCAGCTCATTTCTTCCCTGCTCAAACTGGATACCAAATACATCTTTGTGTTCGATCGGTGCCGGAACATAGTTTGGATCGATCTGGATCACATTATAATTTCCCTTTTTCTTCTCTTTGAGGATTTCCAGTGCCTCCGGCTCATATCCCGGTGCGATCACACCGTCAGATACTTCTCTTTTAATCAGCTTTGCAGTCGATACATCACACACATCAGAAAGTGCAATAAAGTCTCCAAAGGAAGACATTCTGTCTGCACCTCTTGCTCTTGCATAAGCACATGCAAGCGGAGAAAGCTCTCCGAGATCATCCACCCAGTAGATCTTTGCAAGTGTATCGCTCAGAGGGAGTCCCACTGCTGCCCCTGCCGGGGATACGTGCTTGAAAGAAGTCGCCGCCGGAAGTCCGGTTGCTTTTTTCAGCTCGGATACCAGCTGCCAGCCGTTAAACGCGTCCATGAAGTTGATATATCCCGGTCTTCCGCAGAGAACCTCGATTGGAAGGTCTCTTCCATCATTGACTGCGATCTTTGCCGGTTTCTGGTTCGGGTTACATCCATATTTTAATTCTAATTCTTTCATTTTCTTCTCCTTTATCCACACTCTGCCTCTGATTATTGATTTTTATTCACAATCTTTGTCTCGATATCCCCAGTTGCAATATCGATATAGCGAACGAACAGAGAAACCTTGTTCTCTTCATTCAGACTGTTCCACAGAAGATCTGTAAATTCTTCGATTCTGTTCGGTACAGAAATCAGTTTTGGCTCTCCTTCAAAACTCGGAAGCGGATTGCCGTCATGCATATATGTATGAATAAAGTGTCCTTCTCCGGCAACCGGGTTCTCGTATGCAAATGTGTAACGGTTGCAGGCATCCGGATTTCCGTTATTGCTCTTTAAGATGGACATTGCATAGTTGTATGTTCCATTCTCAAGATGCATAATTCCGGAAATACGAGGTGTATAGTTCGGACCATCCGGCTCAAACTCTCTGCTTCTGAGAGACTGTTCAAATGTCATCTGCTTGTCCATGCCCTCGTAGATTGTATCTGTCTGATCTCCGTTTGTCACGATCGTCTTATTGCCCAGTACACGAACCGGTGCATAAATGATCAGGCTCGGATCTGTCAGCTTGGAAGGATCAAATGCCTGTGTACGGATTCCCTGTCCTTCTTCTACAAAAACACGATTGCGGCTGTTTTCGCTTCTTCCCATGATAAAATAAGCGGCAACCGCTTTTGTTCCATCTTCGCTTTTTCCAAGGATGATTCCTCTTCCCGGATAAGAATTACTTTTCAATTCCTGCTCGATTGATAACATTTTCATATAGATGGTCTCCTTTGATTACGAATTCTATTTATAAATACAGCCTTATTATAACTTTGAATTTATTAGAATTCAATATAAATCCACCTTTTCCAGAGCGTCTGTTACTTACTTTTCCTAATAATTACTTATTACTTTTCTGATACATGCCCCAGGCGCCTGGCAACATGTACCCTCGCAATGCGGTTATCTTTCACCTGTTCTACACGCAGCTGCCACTCGTCTGCCAAAACAAAGGCCTGCTCATTTTCTTTTGGAATATATCCCAGATTTTCAATCATGTAGCCCGACAGTGTGTCATAGTTTTCCGAGAACAGAGACAACGGCAACTCCTCGTTCAAATCTTCCAGCAAGATACCTCCGTCCACCAGGTACTCTTCATCCGAAAGCTGCTGGATTTCCGGTTCTTCGACTTCATCTTCTTCGTGAATATCTCCCATGATGGCCTCCACCAGATCCTCTACTGTAATGATTCCGGAGAATCCGCCATACTCATCCACCAACACCGCCATATGCCTTCTGGATGCCTGAAGTTCCCGAAACAGATCATCGGCATCTTTTGTATCCGGCACAAAAAACACTTCTCTCAAAAGCCCGCGGATTTCAATTTCTCTGGTCGTTTTTTTCCGCATTTCGATCATCACATCTTTGGCATGAAGAATTCCGATAATATTGTCCACAGTTTCTTCATAAACCGGAATTCTCGAATGTCTGGATTCCAGAACTGCATCTAGAATCTCCTCATCCGGATCCTCAATATCCACAGCAAACACTTCTCTTCTCGGCACCATCAACTCTCTTGCGCTCTTATCGCCGAAAGAAAATACTGAGTTGATCATTTCCCGCTCGCTGTCTTCGACCGTACCGGATTCTGCTCCCATCTTCAGCATTGCTTTGATTTCTTCCTCTGTAACGATCTCTTCCTGATCTTCCGTCTTCATGCGGAGCAATTTTAACACTCCCTTTGTCGAGATAGAAAGCAGTTTGATAAACGGAGACAAAATCTTAGAAATATAATGGATCGGCATCACTGTGATCATACAGAACTGTTCTGCCTTCTGCAGCGCGATCCTCTTTGGCACAAGTTCTCCGAATACCAGATTAAAAAACATCAAAACAAGCGTCACTCCATTTGACGCAATCGCTGTACTATATGGAATTCCTCTTTGTTCCATCCATGCACTCAATACCGGTGAAATGCTCGACGCCGCTGAAGCACTGGAATAGAATCCGGCAAATGTAATTGCTACCTGAATCGTTGAAAGAAACTTCGTGGAATCTTCGAAAAGACCTTGGATAACGACTGCTTTTTTATTGCCCTCTGCGGCAAGACTGCGGATCCGGTTGTGATTCACGGAAACAACTGCCATCTCTGCTCCGGCGAAAAAAGCATTCATCAATGTGAAAAATAATAAGATACATAAGTCAAAAATAATCTTGTTCCCTGCAGGGTCTGCGTCCATAAAAATACTCCTCCTAAAAATCACTTCAAATTTTTAGGAGAAGTATATCACGAAAAAAATATGAAATCAAGAGGAAAGTTCCTCGTACCATTCCTGCACTTTCCCGGATTCTTCACTGTTGATAAAAACTGTATATTCCGGAAGTTCGATCTTTAAAACCGGTGTCTCTCCACGCCGGATATAAAGCATCGCCTTTCCAGACTCTTCGCCTTTGAATTTTCCAAGAAGCTGACGGCTGTCAGAAAGTCCGTTAATCCTCACAAAATCTTCTTCCGGCAAGTTTTCCAAAAGCTCTGCATCTTCTATCTCTTTTCTGTCAAAAGAAATCCCATATTCAGCACTTCTGACTGTCACCTGGTTTCCATCTATAGATAGCTGCGGACGGACAAAATCCATCCCGAAAAACACAACAACCAGCCACAAAACGCCGATGACGATCACACTCCCCAGTGCTCCTGTCAGATAACGTACACCCGGTTTTCCCATATTAAAAGAATAGTTCGAACTGCACATTCTGCTAGGAACCACCCAGCGTCTGTCCCGCGGATTGTTATACCAGCCATTTTTCCAGTAAATATCATCATCCACATAGGAAAGCGGCTCTTCTGTTTTCAAAAGCTCCTGCCGCTTTTTCATCATCCACAGGATTGCCGCAAGTATAAACAGACCGCCTGCCAGACTTAACAGGACACAGATGATCAGATCCACCGTATCCAAATATCCTTTCCGGGAAATCTGCCAGAGCAATACCCCCATTCCCGCCAGATTGGTATATGTCCCCACAAGCAAGATCCATGCCCACATCCGTCTCTCTCTGACATGGACTGCTGTATTTTTCCGGCTGTTTTCGCTGAACACCTCGCAGCGCCTTTGATTGCTCCACACATGCAGCCCCCAGAACACGCCTGTTACCAAAAACGCTGTCACCGGAACCAGCAAATGTACCGTTTCTTCCTGTATCCATGCACGTACTTCCGACATCAGACACAGGATCACAAAAATCAGAAATGCCGGAAGATGCCACAATGCCCGAATCTGCTTTTCTTCTGCCTGTGCGCTGGCTGCAGTATCGATCACCACAATATTGGCACCCGTTCCGGCAAACCACCGGTTCTTTACCTTAATATCGTACAGCTTTCGGTGGTATCGGCAGATACATCCCATACTTCCAATGGTAAACGCAAACAGCCAGAACATCCAGCCAAACATAAATATGGACGTATATGTAAATGCCAACACCCCGGAGATCACCGCTCCAGCCGTACTCCACCAGTAAATCTGTTTCATCCTGATGGTATAGCGCTCCATCAATGTCTTCACTTCCGGATCCTGCTGCGCTTCTTTTGGCATATGAATCCCAAAAAGCATACCGTTTTCATACTTCATCTTTGTTCCGTAAACCAGCGCAAAACATCCCACGACCAAGAGATTCACAAACAGAGCCATCACACACATCATAATCTCGTATCCCATACATCATGCACCGTCCTTCCCCTTATCCAAACCGGAGGCTTCCGGTCTGCCCGGATAAACTCTCAAAAATTGTCTCACACAGCTGCAGAAACTCCTGCTCGTTCATTCCCTTTATTTTTGCCTCTGCACCCAGAAGTGCAAGCTCTCCTTCCAGTTTTTCCCGGAAAACTCCCGCCGTATCCTCCACCGGATTCACAACTGCACCTCTTCTTCTGTCAATCTCAATAAACCCTTCCGCCTTCAACAGCTGATAGGTTTTATTTACCGTCATGGTGTTGACTCCCGCATCTGCCGCCATCTGCCGGACAGTCGGAAGCTTTTCCCCGACCTTCAATGCACCCGTGCCGATTCCCATCACAATCTGATTGCGCAGCTGCACATAAATCGGAGTAGCACTTGCCATATCCAATCGAATCAACATCCCTGTAGTCCCCCTTCTTTCTTTTTATTTTTTCTTCTTTTTATCCAGATTCGCACAATAATCCGCAGCACCACAGTTCGGACACTTTAATTTATATTCTCCCCAGCTGTGTGTGGCAAGAAACAGATTTTTCCACTCTGTCCGAAACGTATGTCCGCAGTGACGACACTGAAATCTACTGCCCGATTCTCTGACTGCCTGGCGGTACAGCGCATAGCCGGTGAGCAATGCGCCTCCTAAAAAGATCACGATCCACATTTTTACGTTCCTCCGTTTCATTAAAAAAGTATCGTTTGTATTATCTATTATAATACAAACGATACTTTTGTCAATCTATACGCCGCATCCATTCTAATATTGATTGAAGATATTTCGAATCTGTTTTACATCTTTTGTGATCGTCAGTGCAAGCATCAAAAGAACCCTCGCTTTCTGCCCGGACAACGTATTCGCTCCAATGCAGACATCCATCGGATCAAACACTCTGTCATCAAATACAATTCCCTGTGACACTCTGGATGCCCTGACAAACACTGTTCCTTTTTCTGCCAGTTTCTCCATCGTTTTCATCCATTTCCGGTTATAATTACCGCTGCCGGATCCCACGATCACGATCCCTTCATGTGTCTCTGCCAGATAATCCAGGATTTTCTCATCTGCGCCTGCATAAAAATAAACCACGGCTACTTTCGCCAGACTTTCCAGCCTGCGCAGAGCAAAAATAGACTGCATGGTATGTGTCTTAAAGCTTCTGGAAAAGAAATACGCAGTCTCATCCTGCATATATCCCAGGCAGCCGAATGCGTTCTGATCAAATGCATCTGTCTTGTAATTATTTACTTTCTGAATATCTCTTCCTGAATAGATTGTGTTGGAAAACACAGCCATCACACCCTGTCCTCTGGCATCATCGCTGGCCGCCAGACAGACTGCCTGATACAGATTAAACGGTCCGTCTGCACTGGTGGCTGTGGCCGGACGCATTGCTCCTGTAAGTACTACGGGCTTCTGTGTATATACTGTCAGATTTAAAAAATATGCGGTCTCATCCAGGGTATCTGTTCCATGTGTGACCACAATTCCATCGATATCCGGACGGGCTGCCAGCTCATTGAGCTGATTCGCCAGCGTGATCCACTTCTCTTCATCCATCTCATTGCTGTCCACATTAAACAACTGTACCGTCTCAATATCTGCAACATTCTGAATCATCGGGATTGTCTCCAGAATCGACTCCACATTCATCTCTCCCGCATGATAGACTGCCGTCTTTCCCGCTTCTCCGGTTCCGGCTATGGTCCCGCCGGTTGCTGCTATTGCAATTGTTTTTTTCTGTTTGATCGTCATTCTCTCTTTAGTCCTTCCTCTAGTGAAAATACTTTCTGTTCTGAGTATAACGTCAGTCAGAAAGATTTACAAGGAGGAAACAAAAACTGCAGTTTTAGAATATCACTGCATACGCAATATGAAATACGATTCCTGCTGCAAAAACAACAGATAAGGATCTGTGCAGAAACATCCAGACAGATTTTTTCATCCGGCTTTTCAGGCAGGCCGCAAGAAGCAGAACAAGCAATACCATCCATACCAGCTTGCCACTGATCATCCCCGGGTTCTTACCTGCCATAATCCCATGCATAAGCCCTATAACAAGCAGCAGCCAGCCATATAACACATGCGGCTTCAGCAGTGTCCGAAGTCCTTTTATTTTCTGTTCTGCCTTTGTTTTTTTCAGCGGAGCTGCCAGACACAATATGCACAGTAAAACTGCTGCTGTACTTAATACTTTACCCAATACAAACATTTTTCGTCTCCTTGAAATTACTTTAATTTAACTTTTATTAGTTTTAACTAACTTATTGTAACAAAAAATATTTGTTTGTAAAGAAAAATAGAGAAAAAAATGAAATTCACTTCCACTTTTCCTCTATTTCCAAAGTTTCTTTATTCCACAATGTAGCCGAGTTCTCCTAACATCTGCATATCCCGCTCAATGGTGATTCCCGCAGTTGTCAGCATGTCTCCTGAAATTGCAGCATTTGCCCCGGATGTAAAGCAGGATCTTCCTTTATCCGGGAGAAGCCCTCTTCCACCTGCAAGGCGAATCCATGCATCCGGAAGCAAAAACCGGAAAACTGCAACGATCCGACGCATTTCTTCTGTCGTAAGAACCGGATTATGCTCATAAGGTGTCCCCGGAATTGGATTCAGTAAATTTACAGGCATGGATTTGACTCCTAATTTTCGGACTTCCAATGCAAGATCGATCCGGTCCTCCACGGCCTCTCCCAGTCCCATAATCCCTCCGCTGCATACTTCTATTCCGGCTTTCCAAGCTGCGCGGATCGCTGCGATCTTGTCTTCATAAGTATGAGTGGTACAGACATTCGGAAAATTCTGTCGGGATGTCTCCAGATTATTATGCACTCTTGTGATGCCTGCCTGTTTTAATTTTCGAAACTGAGTTTCATTCAAAAGGCCGCCGGACACACAGACCTTGATCTTTGATTCTTTGTGGATTTCCCGGACGCTTTCACAGACATGTTCCACTTCCGTGTCATTCAATGCTTTTCCGGAAGTTACGATCGAATAACGCAGGACTCCTCTTTCTTCATTGTATTTCGCCTGCTCTTTGATCTTCTCCACTGCAAGCAGCGGATATTCTTCAATTTCTGTATGGTAACAGACTGACTGTGCACAATATTTACAGTTTTCTGAACATCTGCCGCTCTTTCCGTTAATGATCGTACAAAGATCGAATCGATTTCCACAAAACTGGTAACGAATCTCGTCTGCCGCAAGGCATAATTCCTCCAATGGTTCCCCATATAACTGCAAAGCCTCTGCCTTTGCAATCTGATTTCCCTGCAATACCTGTTCCTTTATTTCCTGTATCAAACTCATTGTTCTGCCTCCATGCTGATTTCTTTTTTTCAGTATAGTGCATGGATACTTGATTGTAAACTCATTTTTAATTTAAGTTTACAATCTTCCCTGCTTTTTTCAGAGAAACACGATATACAGAGAACAATACAAAACAGAAAACTGCAATCAGTAACAGAAGAATTCCAAGCGCTTTGATTTCGATTGCTGTTATCCCCCCATCATTTGTATAATCCATCATGAAAGAAAATAAAAAACCTGCTCCACAACCGACAATTCCCGGATAAAGAAAGATTTTTGCCAACTGTTTTTTCAGGATCATTCTCTGATATGCATGGTCTGCCCCTAATTTAGTAAGGCTTTCAAAAATCCCTTTATTATCTGTTGCCACAGAAATGCTTCGAACATAGGTCATCACACCAATTGCTGCCAGTGCGATAATACAAATATACATGCAAAGCATTACATAAACACTGATCATCTGCATTCTGTCCTGTTCAAAAATAATATTGAACATCGGAGCATATTTCCAGTCCTGTATAACTGTCGTATTTTCGGGTGACATATCAAGCTCCTGATCATACCCATATGTCTCCTCTGCATCCTCCGCCAGCTTTTTCTCCCAGATATTCCACAATCCCAACTGCCGATTTGACAATTCTGTTGTTCTTTCCATATACTGTCCCAATAACTCTTTGGCAAATTCATAGGAACTTTCAATATCAGCGACATCAAAAAATATCAAATGCTCTCTGTATTGATCCTGCAATCCCTGTGACAGGTCCTGATAATCCGAGTCATTCAGTATGTAAGCAAACGGATCGCTCATAGATGCAAGAGAATCATACTCAATGCGACCTCCAAATTGCAGTTCTCTGGAAACTCCTGTATCCGGATTCTTTACAGATTTTAACCCATCCACAAAATCAAATGCCCCGTTATAATTTTTCACACAAACTGTCTGATACGTTCCTTCTTTGAGATCCAGTTCTGTTTGATAAATCTGCTCAAATGCTGTTTCCGGAAGAAACAAAGATGCTTTTGCATCTTCTTTATATATATTCAGATATTTGGTTCCTTCTTCATTGAAATCTCTGCATTCATAAGAAATAACCAGATTTGCTGCGTCTGCTTCCGCATAATTCTGTACTTCCATTTTATATTTTTCCGCAGTATCCTGAATTTCCCGGGCTCCAATCTGTTTCTCCAAAACTGGATAGTGCATGGAAAATGTCCGGTCTGTTTTACTGTCCATGACAAAATCATTCAATGTATACTGCATTCCATAAAATGCAGATCCACAACACACGAACAAAAGAAGTACGACCACACACATATTTCTGGTCGTTGCTTTTGCTGTAAAACGCATCAGACTGACAGATACCAGATTCTTATAGTATTTTTTCTTATTGCGCTTTAAATGACTCTGTGCCACTGCCGACAATAAGATCATATAAATTCCAATCAGTGCCAATACATAAATACCATTCCATACTGCTGGCATGCTGACATCTAATATGCGTGCTGTAAACGAAGGTACAACCGCCCCAAGAACAATTCCTGCAACCGCCAGGATAATTCCTGCCGGAAAAATCCACCCTTTTACTTCTTTTACCATCTCTGTTTTCTGCTGCGTCCTTAAAATTTCCATCACATCGGACTTTTTCACAAAACGCCATCCTACAATACTCAGCGCAAACATCAATAAAATGGTCATCAAAATTCCTGCAAGCATCCCGGTCATACCAAAACGATACTGCATCTGCTCCCCGGAAATAATAAACGTTTCAAAGATTTTCCAAATGCCAAATGAAACCGGAATCGAACAAATCAACCCTACCAGAGAGGATACTCCCGCCAAAATGCAGAGTTCTTTCATCAGCAGGCTGCGTAATGTCTTTTTTTCCAGACCTAAGGCCATCAGAATTCCATATTCTCTTGCTTTGAAGCGGAAAAACAACTGAGATGCATATACCGTAAAAATAAAACACCCCACCGCCGTCACTCCGAATAAAAGCGATGCGATTTTTCTGGTATCACCGCCTTGTGGCAAAAATTCCTGTACCGTCGGTCCAAAATACATCAGTGCAAAGGATGTAATCAAAACAACAGAAAGAAAGATACAGAAACTCAACAAAGCATACTGCCCTTTGCTGTTTTTCCTCAACTTCTGATACACTTTATTCATTGTCATCGCTGTCACCTCCGAGATTTCGCAAAATGTCCAAAAGCTCATCCATAAATTCCCGACGCGTACCTGTTTTCTTCACTTCCTGATAAACCATCCCGTCTTTTAAGACAATGACTCTGTCACAGAATGAAGCCGCATAACTGTCATGTGTCACCATAAAAATGGTAGCTCCGATCTGCTGCTTTGCCTGAAGAAATGAATCGATCACTGCTTTACAAGATTTACTATCCAGATTTCCGGTCGGTTCGTCCGCAAGAATAATGTACGGCTGATTCATCAATGCTCTTGCAACTGCTGTTCTCTGCTTCTCTCCTCCAGATATTTCTGCCGGATATTTGTTTCTGATTTTTTCAATCCCGAAAAGCCGGCATAATTTCTCCGCTTTTACCTCCATCTGCGCGATCGGTTTTTTGGCAATAATCTGCGGGAGACAGATATTTTCCTGTACAGTCAGACCGTCAAGAAGCATGAAATCCTGAAACACAAATCCCAGTTTTTCATTTCTCACCTCTGCCAGTCCGGCTTCGTTTAAACTTGAAAGATCCTCATCTCCCAACCGGATCACACCACTGTCATGTGGGATAAAGCAGGAAATACAGTTTAACAATGTAGTTTTTCCGCTTCCGGACGGTCCCATAACTGCAACAAACTCGCCCTTTTCAATGTGCAGTGATACATCTTTTAAAACCGGATATGTATTGACTCCGTTTGTATAACTTTTATTCAGATTTTTAACCTCTAACATTTGTGTGCCTCACTTTCCTCTTGATGCTTCTATTGTAAGGAAAAAAGGCAGATTTTTTCAGAACCGGAAATGTCATTTTTGACATGGATTTTGTAAAATTTGTATGATACCATAAATGATAGACTTGACAAAGGAGAACTTCTATGAAAATTGCAATCTGTGACGATGAGAAAAAGCTCAGAAAAGACTTACGACACTTATTGGAACTTCATCTGGATCTCAAAGGAATTCCGTATGAAATCCAGGAATATGAATCTGGAGATGCCCTCTTAAAAGACGAGCATAAAGAGGACATCCAACTACTGTTTCTGGATATTGAAATGCCGGGAAAAGGTGGCATGGAAACAGCTCACGGACTAAGGGATGCCAATCTTAAGATGTTGATTATTTTTGTAACTGCATATCCGGATTATGTATTTCAGGGATACGAAGTACAGGCTTTCCATTACATCTTAAAACCTTATCAGGAAACAAAGCTCCGGGATGTTCTGGATCGTGCACTGACAGAACTGAATGCTCTTGCAGAACAATACTATCTTATAGAACAAAAATCTCAGACACTGCGTCTGAACCTTCGCTCTGTCTGTTACTTCAAAAGTGAAAAACGAACGATTTATGCATTTTCAAAACAAAATCACGAAACTTCATTCTACGGAAAACTGGAAGAGGTTTCTGCAGAAATGCCGTCCTTTTTTCAGCGGATTCACAACCGCTATCTGGTCAATCTGAATTACGTCACAAAACTGGACAAAAATACGTGCATCTGTAACGGGGAAGAGCTTCCTGTGAGCCGGGCATATAAACAGGAACTCTCGGTCGCTTTCGCCCGAATGATGTTGAAATAGAGGAGTTTTTATGAGCACCACACAACTACTTATTTTTTTATTCGAACGCATTGACAATATTTCTCAGTTTATTGCCGGCTTTTATTTTCTGCGCTGTCTTGACTGCTGCCTGGAACGCAGAAAAGGAAAACTCCTGTTTTTCATTACATGGATTGTATGTTCGGCAATCGCATCTTTTGTGATCTTCCCGCAGGATGCCACAAATATCACAGGGATTTTTCTCCTGTTTTTACTGCTTAACCTTGTGTTGTATCATGGGAAATGGATCATCAAATTATCCATGATCCTGATTCTGCTGCCGATCAGTGCTGCACTGAATCTATTGGTCATGGATATCGGAGGATATCTGTTTTTTCTATATTTTACAGAACAAGATGCCCTGGAAAATACAATTTTTTCTACATTATTTTACTCAATTGCTGTTATTTTCTGGATTGTGTTTTACCGACTGTTCCACAAAAATCTGACCGAGATACGAAATACGTTCACCACACGCGCCTGGTATATGATCAGTATCATCTGTGCTGCTTCTTTTGTTGGGATTTTTACCTGTGTATATTTTTCACCGGATACCACCTGGTACATCTGGCCATGTGCCTTTGCCTGCATCATTACAAATATAGGGAGTATCCGCCTTGCAGCTTACCTTGCTGACGGAATCCATGCAGATCTGGAGCGGAAAAATCTACAGCTGCAAAAGAATTATTATGAAGAACTGGAACAAAACCAGAAACAAATCCGAAAATTCCGCCATGACATGAACAATCACCTTTCTGTTGTCGGATATCTCCTGCAAAAAGGAGAACTGCAGAAGGCACGTGACTATTTTGATAAAATTTCGGTTTATATGCAAACTGCCAATCGCAAATTCTGTGAAAACAGCGTTGTCAATGCCGTATTGAATGCAAAATATAATCTGATGACAGATGCAAAAATTGATGGATTTTTTCATATCAGTATTGATAAGCTTCTGTTTATCGACGATGTCAGTCTTTGTACACTGTTTGCCAACACACTGGACAATGCGATTGAAGCATGTCAAAAAATAGAAGCTCCGGACAGACGAAAACTGGAATTGAAATGCCGCTACACGGAAAACGGATATTTTAGTCTGGAACTGATCAATTCTAAAATCAATGAAATTGTAGTCCAAAAAAATCAGTATATTTCTGATAAAGAAGACAAATCTGCTCATGGAATCGGAATTTCTTCTATTCGGGATATTGTCGAAAAATATGAGGGGACACTGGATATTTCTTATGATGATACATCATTTAAGGTTGTAATCCTGATTGGAGGATGAGATCGTTTATTGGGGGAAACATATTATTTCCCCTATTTTGCTACCTAAAACGCGCTGATTGGAAAACTATAAAACAGGAATAAATCCCCCATATTTCCTCACCATCTCATATGCCTGCTTATATTGGCGTCTGTCTGTATACCACTCCAGTACATACGGCACATGAAATACCGCAAAACCAACAGGCAGTCTTGCTTTCATTTTCTCAAAACAAGGAAACAAAAGTTTTTCATATTCCTCTTCCTTCAGATAATTCTCATGTTCCAAACGATAGCGGACCAGTCGACACATTTCCACTTCCAACTGCTTCTCATCATCTGGATCATCCCCGAATTCTCCCATACTCTCTGCGCGTTTTACAGCTTCTATCCCCTCCGCTTTTCTTCCATACGCTTCACAACAGATTGCAAGCTTATGCAAATCTAATATCGCGGGTTCTTCTACTTTTGAAAAATAGTCGTACGCTTTCTTATAGCTTCCAAGCGCCACCCATGTAGATGCCCGATTATAGTTGATCACCTTTAATATTTCTGTCTGATGCAGGTCTCTTGCCAGACGCGAAGCAATTTGATACTCTCTCTCCATATTTTCCAGTTCCTGCTGATTACTGTAGCAATTTCCGATGATAATGCGGCACTGCAGCATCAGCATCGCCATCCCTTCCTGGGCTGCCAGATTATAGCCCATTTGCAGATAAGAAATAGCTGATGCGTAATTCTGGCCTGTCTCATAAAGAATCTCCCCTGCCCGCATATACATAAACGGAATTGGAAGCAATGTGATTGCCTCATCCAGCCTTCCCTGCAGCATACGCAGAACAGCAAGCTGCCTGAAATCCAGGTAACGTTCCAATCCCTCTTCTATTTCATCTTTACGACTCTCATATACTGCTTCCAAAATGCAGGCATCTGCGATCAACGAACTGGAATACAACTTTTCCTTTTTCTCTTGAAATATTTCTTTTTGTTTTAAAAATTCTTGTATAGGATGCGTAAATAGAAATTCATACTGTGCTTCCACAAAACTTTCTAAATCCTTTGTTTCTTTGTCATCAATCCACGGTAACTCTAACCGTTCCAGCAAAAGCTTCAAAATCTCTTCTGATACTTCCATCTTTCCCTGTTCAATTTTGGAAAGATAAGATACTGCACATATCCCATAACACAGACCTGACTGACTCCAGTTTCTTTTGATACGTTCCCGGCGAATTCGCATCCCTATCATTTTCCATACATTTTTTTGTTCGTGCTCTAACATGTTCCTATTCTCCGTTCATTTGCTAGCTCCATTATATCATTCTGTACAAAGAATGGATTCTTTTTTCAACATCTCTTTCTTTTCGTCTTTTACCTGAAAACTTTCATAAAATTTTCTCAATTTTCCCTTATTTTCTTTCTTTCATTCTTCCTGTATACTAAAAAACAGGAGGTGATATCACGATATGAAGAATCCCTTATGGACCAGAAATTTTTCTCTGTTGATTGCAGCTACAACTTTTGGATGTATGGGAGGAATTGTGGGCAATTTCGCATTGTCATTTCTTGTTTTTGATGAAACTGGAAGCACCTTTGCATCTGCTCTTGTAATCGCAATCCAATTGATCCCCAATTTTTTAATCCCACTGTTGGTTGCTCCCTGGATGGACCGCTTTCCCAGAAAACCATTTCTTGTATTTGGAGATTTCATCAATGGAATCTTTTATGCTCTTATGGGAGTCTATTTGCTGTTTTTCGACTTTTCATACGTTGGTTATCTTGGATATTCTTTGCTTCTTGCTACACTGGGAAGTCTGGATGAACTGGCATATAACAGTATTTTTCCAAAGATCATACCAAGTGGAATGGAACAAAAAGGATATGCCGTTTCTTCCATGTTATATCCCCTACTGCGTGTGATCATGCTGCCTCTGGCTGCAGTACTTATGGATACGATCGGTATGCCGTGGCTTTTTATCGGACAAGGATTGTTTTCCATATGTGCTGCACTCATTGAAAACACAATTCAGTTAACGGAAGAAACACGTGTGTGTGAAAAAACATTTTCTTTTCAGGTATGGAAAGAAGATCTTCAAGAAGTTCTCCGCTATTTTAAAAAAGAACGTGGATTACAGGCTATTTACTACTATATGGCAGCCACAAATGGGGTCGCTTCCGGATATGCTCCCATTCTGGTCGCATTTTTCCGTACCGCCCCCGGAATGTCCGCCGCACTTTATTCTTTATTTTCCATTGCTGAATTTTTAGGACGCACCATCGGCGGAGTGGTGCAGTACCGGATTGAAATTCCAAAAAAGAAAAAATTCCACGTTACTTTTGCAGTCTATACCTTTTACGAATGCATGGATCTTATTCTGCTTTGGCTTCCATATCCTCTTATGCTCGTAAACCGTGCCTTTGCCGGTTTTCTCGGAACAAACAGTGCCACCTTACGTGTTGCCGCTGTCCAGTCTTACATTCCGGAATCCATGCGCGCCAGAATCAATGCGTTTGAAAATATGATTCTGATGGCTGTCAGCAGCATCCTTTCTGTAATTGTAGGAGCTACTGCTGAAATCCTGGATTATCGGCTCTGCATGTCTTTTTTTGCTGCATGCTCTCTTCTCATCTGTTTCTGCACAATTTTCAGATGCCGGGCTGATGTAAAAAAGGTCTATGAAACAGACAAAAACCTCTCAGGAGCCGACTGACTCCCAAGAGGTTCTTTGTTTCGTTTTATTTTAGTATGTAGTAAATCCACCATCACTTGCAACAATGGAACCTGTAATGTGTCTTGCCTCATCACTTGCAAAATACAAAATCGTTGCTGCCTGCTCTTCCGGTGTCGCATTTTTCTTCTGCAACGTCTCTGTCTTTCCAGACAACATAGAATTCTTCAGCCATTCCATCGGATCTTTTCCCTGTGCTGCAATCTCTGCCATTCTCGTCTTAATATCTGCTGAACTTCTCTCTGTAAGCGGAGTATCTGTTCCTGCAGGGCAAATCGCATTACACGTAATTCCTTTTGTAGCATAGTCCACTGCCACTGCTTTTGTCAGTCCACTGACTGCATGCTTACTTGCAACATAAGCTGCTGCGGAAGGGAATCCACGCATTCCCGCAACACTGGACACGTTCACGATGGCTCCACCTGATGGCTGCATCAGCTTTACTTCTTCTCTGCAGCAGAAGAAACAAGAATTCAAATTTGCATCAATTACCTGGAACCAGTCATCATCCTCCAGTTCTTCTACCGTCTTAGAAGCACCAACGATTCCCGCATTATTCACTGCGACATCAAGTTTTCCGTATTTTTCCTGGATTTCTGCAAAAAGTGCCTTTACTGCATCTTTGTTGCTGACGTCACATTTCATGAATTCTCCTTTTCCACCAGCTTCTTCCATTGCTGCTACAACAGCCGCTCCACGCTCTTCGTTGCGCCCCACCGCAATGACTGTTGCACCTTCTTTTGCTGCACGAATTGCAACCGCTCTTCCAATTCCGGAAGTAGCTCCGGTTACCAGCATAATTTTCTCATCAAAACGTCCCATAATAAAACCTCCAAAATTTATTCAATAGTGCTACTATACCACAATTTGGCAACACTTTCTATGAAATTTGTATAAAATTTCACATTTTTCCGGTTTTTTCGTTTGTCATTTTGACGATTACCATAAATTCAGCAGATGCTGCATACTAAGTGTCACCACTGTAATGCCTAACCAACATGCCATTCCCATTAAGATGGGTTTCCCACCACCTTTGATCAATTTCACTACATCCGTATGAAATCCAATTGCTCCCATTGCCATAATGATGAAAAACTTGGAGAGCTCTTTTAATGGCTGAAAAACTTCTGTCGGTACTCCTGCTGCTGTTGCTGCTGTCGTAATCAGACTTGCTCCGATAAAAAACAGGATAAAAAATGGAAACACTTTCTTCAGAGACACTTTTTCTCCGCTTTCTGTTTCAGCCTTCCGCGCCCTGCGTAATGCAAGTACCAATGTGATTGGGATAATCGCCAATGTTCTGGTGAGCTTTACTGTCACCGCCTTATCCAGTGTCTGGCTTCCCAGATGATACATGCTGTCCCACGTAGAAGCCGCTGCAGTTACAGAAGAGGTATCATTCACCGCAGTCCCTGCAAAAATCCCAAATGCTTCCCCGGATGTTGTTGAAAATCCAAGCGCTGTTCCCAGTACCGGAAAAATCAACGCTGCCAGAATATTAAACAAAAAAATCACCGAAATTGCCTGTGCTACTTCTTCTTCATCCGCATCGATAACCGGAGCTGTTGCTGCGATCGCTGATCCCCCACAAATCGAAGATCCCACCCCAACCAGTGTAGAGATTTTTTCCGGAATGTTCATTGTGCGATGCAAAATATAAGAAATCACCAATGATGTTGTAATGGTGCACACAATAATCGGCAAAGACTGTTTTCCCGTCTCCATCACAACCTCCAAATTGAGTCCGAATCCAAGAAGTACAACGGCATATTGCAATATTTTCTTCGAAGTATATTTTATGCCACATTCCAGTGAATCCCGTTTTTTAATCACCAATGCAAGTATCATTCCAATTAAAATTGCAAACACTGGTCCACCGACGACCGGAAACAATTTTCCCAAAACAGCTGAAGGCACTGCCAAAGCCAGACAAAAAAGTAATCCCTTCCCGTTTTTCTTTATAAAGTCCATATTTGCCTCCTATCGTGCTGCATGAATTGCTGCAATCGTTCCATCTGCTACTGCTGTAGATACTTGTCGTACCTGTTTTACACGAATGTCACCAACTGCATATACACCGGGTATTTCCGTCTGCATATTTTCATCTGTCGGAAGAAATCCATTGTCCAACCTGATCTCATTATATAATTCTGTATTCGGAACCGTACCTGCATACACAAAAATTCCACATCCCGAATCTTCAATTATCTCAATTGCTCCTGTTTTCTCATCCAAGATTTCTAATGACTCTACTTTTTCCACTCCGTACACAGCATGAAGTCTGGCGTGAAGCCGTAATTCAATGTTTGGGGTATGTGCTACTTTTTCCTGAAATTGTGCAATGCATCCCAACGTTTCTTCAAAATGGATGATTGTTACTTTTTCTGCAACCCCCGCCAGATACAGTGCTTCTTTTACCGCTCCATCTGCACCTCCGATCACATATACATGTTTTCCACGATACTTCATTGCATCTTTTGCTGCATTCATTCCGATTTCTCGTCCTGCCAGTTCTATTTCTCCCGGAATCCCCAGTTTTCTTGGTGATGTACCATTCGCTAAAATTACCTTCTTCGCACAATAACATTCTTTCTCTGTATAAATCCTTTTTTCCACCCCGGCCAATTCTACTTTTTTCACCTCGGTCTTCAGAATTTCTACCCCTGCATTTTCCGCCTGTTTCCTCAGGCGCTTTGCAAAGCTTTCCCCGGTTTCTCCCTCTACAATTGCCGCATAATGTGTGACAGCGGACACTTTTCGAATCAGTCCTCCGACCTGATTTTTTTCTAAAATTAGTGTTTTTTGTCCTCTGCTCACTGCATAAATTCCTGCACTGATTCCTGCCGGTCCTGCTCCTATGATTATAACATCATACATTTTCATATCCTCCTGTTTTTCGCCTTCCTCATTTTACTTTTCCCTGTTTTCATATATACTATAAATCGCTCCTATTATTTTGTAAAATTATAAGTATTGATTATATGATAAATATTTGTTATGATTTAAGTATAAACACATCTGAAAAAGGAGAAACAATTATGTTGGATTTTCGCATGGAAACATTTCTGACTGTATGCAACGATATGAACTTTACACATGCTGCCGAGCATCTGAATCTGACACAGCCCGCAGTTTCCCAGCATATCAAACATCTGGAAAAGACCTACGGTACCGAACTTTTTATAAGAGATAAGAAAAAGCTCAGACTAACTCCTGCCGGAGAAATCTTACGTTCTGCTCTGGAAACCATGAGAAATGATGAAAATACGTTAAAAAAACGGATGCAGGAAAGTATAGAAGGAAAAAAAGTTCTGACCTTTGGCGTAACAATGACCATTGGCGAATATGCGATCGTACCTGCTCTTTCCCGTTTTATCAAAACACATCCGGATATGGATTTTCACATCCGATATGGCAACACGCAGACCCTTCTCACCTATCTTCACGAAGGAACGATCGATTTTGCAATTGTGGAAGGATATTTTAGCGGTGATCATTACGAGACACGTGTCTACAAAGCAGAAAAATACATTGCTGTTGCCTCCGCCCATCACACATTTTCAAAACCAGTACACAATCTCCGAGACCTGACATCTGAACGTCTCCTGATTCGAGAACACGGCTCTGGTACCCGGGCAATCCTGACCAAAACACTGGCATTGAAAAATATGTCTGTCAAAGACTTCCGACATCTTGTGGAAATCGAAAACATCCACACGATCGTCACTCTGTTAAAAGAAGATTGTGGAATTTCTTTTCTCTATAAATCTGCAGTGGAACAAGAATTAAATGAAGGAATGTTAGTACAGATCCCACTATCTGATTTCATGATTATGCACGACTTCACCTTTCTGTGGAATAAAAACAGTATCTTTTCGCAGGAATATGATGCTGTTTTTAAAGAATTGAGAGGGGCTGTTGCAAAATAGATGAGTAAACATCTATGGAGCAATAGCTCCCTTTTTATGCCTAAAAGTAAAAAACGGACTCCGAAGAGTCCGCAATCCATGGTATAATTAAGTATGACAAAATACATAAAATACCATAAAAATTATACCGAATTTGGCGAGCCTTATCAACTGGTTTTGCCATTAAATTTGGAAGGTCTAGTTCCTGATGATGATTCTGTGGAAGATCAACGGTTTTTCAACATTTCTGACACGTTTTGCTTTTTCAACACATTCCACTACGTGGGATGCCTCCAGCGTCTCACTCAACACCCAGGAAATGATTTTTCTTGAATACAGATCCATCACACTGGTATAACCTTCTGAAATTGTACATCCCTTAACATTTAAGTAACTGGAAATACTTAATTTCACCAGATTCTCAAATGTTGGTGCTGTAAATACATTATAAATACAAGGCTTCACATTACTCCGCATTACACTTTAAAGCTACATATGTTCAATATAAAATTCATCCTGACAACTTCGCCCCTCATTTTTTAATAGTAATTTATGCTCATCATATGAACGCATTCCATTCACACGAAGTATTTCCCCTATATTCTGTCTGCTACTTGGAATGATTCTACTCTGTACCCAACGCATACTCCAATCTGAATTCATGGTTCGGATACCTTTTTTCAAAAGTAACGACATCATAAACGGAGCTTCCTTTGGCGTAACATTTTCCGGAATCTCAATTGTGTATTTCTTTGCTTTCTCATCATAATTTAATATTCCGACAATTTTATTTCTATTATTTCTCCTGATTGCGTACCTGTTCAAAAAAACACCACCTTTTCCAAATCATCTCCCATATTTTATTCCTATGACCCTCCGATAAAACATGCTTTATACCACTAAAAATATAATCCTGATCTTCTTTTTTTAATTTCCAAATCTGTAAATCGTATCCTTTTGGTATCAATGACAGATTATACTCTAAAGATTTTGATCCAATATAATTATTAACCGGAAAATCTCTCATCACGTCCGTTTCTTCCAGAAGTTTTTCATTACCATATGTTGAAAACAATAACGATACTCCCTGATCAAACAAAGGAGCTATTCTCACACTATCGTCTTCATCATTTCTTAACACTTCCAGATTGCTTCCATGACGGTCTCTATTGGCAATCAAATAATCAATGCAAAACATCTGGTACATATATAATTCCCAATTGTTTCTTATTGCAAATTCTAACGGAGATTCATTTCCTTCTTTTTGCAAATCATAATACAAATCATATGCCAACTTTTCTTCATTATCCTTACGAAAGTTTTCCGAAACAGAAAGCCATGTTTCCTGTTCTTTTCCATCTATGATAATCTGCGCATGTATCAATTTATATTTCACATGGGGAATTCTCAAAATATCCATTACTCGACTTACAATCAATTCATTTACACATTCATGCCCAAATACACCGCGATAACTATCATAATTCGATAGTTTATAATATAATCTTTTTCCATTCACTTCTTCATATGCTTTCAGAAAACATCCCGGGGTTCCCGGTGACATTCATCAATGCTGACACAAATTCACATCAAAAACTCCCCAAGACCGAAGTCCTGAGGAGTCGAAAAATCTTTTTTGAAATTGTACGTTCCGAAACGTATAATTAACGTTTTGAGAACTGTGGTGCTCTACGAGCTGCTTTAAGTCCGTATTTTTTACGTTCTTTAACTCTTGCATCACGAGTTAAGAATCCAGCTGCTTTTAATACTGGTCTGTAATCTTCTCCTGCTTCTAATAAAGCTCTTGAAATTCCATGACGGATAGCTCCAGCTTGTCCACTGTAACCTCCACCTTTAACATTAACAATCACATCAAACTTACCAGTTGTACCAGTTAATTCAAGTGGTTGGTTGACGATCATTAATAATACATCTGATGGTAAATAATCTTTTGCTTCTCTACCATTGATGACGATTTTTCCTGCACCTGGTGTTAAAATAACACGTGCTACTGAAGACTTTCTACGTCCAGTTCCTCTGTATTGTACATTAGCCATTTATTCTCGTCCTCCTTATCCCTTAATTTTTAATTCAACTGGTTGTTGTGCAGCGTGTGGATGTTCACTACCAGCGTATACAAATAATTTCATCCCTTGTTTTCTTCCAAGTGTGTTATGAGGTAACATACCTTTAACAGCTGCTTCTACAAATCCTGTTGGATTTGATTCTTTGAATTGGCGAGCAGTTTTAACTTTTAAACCACCTAACCATCCAGAGTGACGATAGTAATTTACTGTATCTAATTTCTTTCCAGTCATTACTACTTTATCAGCGTTTACGATGATTACATAATCACCAGTATCCACATGTGGTGTGTAAGTAGGTTTATTTTTACCTCTTAACACTGTTGCTACTTCTGATGCCAAACGACCTAAAGTTAAGTCAGTTGCATCAACTACGTACCATTTTCTTTCGATTGTGGCTGCATTAGCCATAGTTGTTTGTCTCATTTTACTTTCTCCTATAT
>OGZX01001082.1_pt1 | contig 29448 bp, 20 predicted proteins | sample 1576881 | NCBI WGS metagenome assembly OGZX01 (sample SAMEA3541542, study PRJEB24748) | human gut metagenome | biome: human gut; feature: human-associated habitat; material: faeces | place: China | collected 2012 | reverse complement strand
TGGGGCGTTAACGAGCTTCTTGGCGTCGAGAGTAGGAAACCGCTGGAAATTCACGACGTTAGAAGCGATAACGGGCTTCAAGCTTGAACATATGGTCGGCCTTACCCTTCGTACCGCCGGTGAATCCATAGCGGACGCCGATGGTAGCCGGGCCTTTGTCAGCCTGGACGCCTAAGTTCACGTTCGTACCGAACTTGCCTGCAAATTCTCCGGAGAGCTTGTCGCTAACACCGTTGAAGTTGGACAGTTTGGTCTTCTGCTTCGTATCGCCGAACTGCGGGATGACGGTTACGTCGGCCTGCGGGCGAACGTTCCAACCGGAGGCTGTTGCAATGTCAGTTCTGACAGCAACGCCAATCGGAAGCTGGAAGGTGTTCGTAGCGTCAGCCTTGTTGCTCCAAACCTTCTTACCGTCAACCTTCGTATCGTATTTGCCCGACTTGGCCCAGACGTATCTCAGACCTGCGTGCGGAACGATATTGGCTGTTCCGGCGGGAATAGTCGCTTCGGCACGAGCGCCGAGGCTGAACATATTCGTCTTGACATCCGCATCAGCCTTATTGAATCCGGCTGCATTGATCGACTGAGTAATATCAGAGGAGTTGTGCATCCAGCTCAATGTACCGATGAGGTTGACCTTTTCGACCGGAGCATAAGCACCGTAGGCGTGCAGACCGAACGAGTTGTACTTGTTCTTTGTCTTCAGCACGTCGCCTGTGGAATCTAGCGAGCCGTGGTTGTAACTGAAGGCAGCGCCCAAGATGATCGGTTTGTCTGCAAACTTGCGGTCGTAACCCATGACGAATCCGTAGGAGTTGGTGTCATAGCCGGCCTTGGAAATACCCGTAGCGCTCAGGCTCTTGTATTTCTGTTTGCCGCCGATAACGTCAATCCACAGGTCGTTGCCGCGTTCCCATTCACGCATGACACCGTATTCGGTGAAGGCTTCGTTCTTCATAGAGACGCGTCCTTCAATCGAATCGGTTGCCGAGTTCAAGTCATTCATCGCTACGGACATAGCACCGCCTGCAAAGGCGATATTAGCCACGGAGTTCAGAATCTTGGTCTTGCCTGCAACATCCAATTCTTTGTCGCGAAGTACGCGGCAAACGAAGTCGGCACCCGGATCACCGGACTTGCAGTTGAGCATATCGTCGTTGGCGATATTCGGAATTGCAATGTCAGGATAGACAGTGCGGACATCGGCCAGCGTTGCATTGACCCAAATCTTGCTCGGGTCGTTATGCAGCTTCAGGATCCAATTGATTCCGGAGCCGTCCTGCGGCAGAGCATAGAGGTTGTCGCCTGTCCAACCGCCTGTCCACATACCGTCGGATTCATTTCCGCCTGTAATGTAGCCGTTGACGATTGTGTAGTCGCCGACTTCTTCAATATTGCCGAGAACAAGGTTTGCACCGGGTTCAACCGTAACTTTGGCAACGTCCGAAGTTGTGTTGAACGCAGACTTACCGTCGGTCAGGATGGAACTGTCGATAACGGTCAGAGAACCCTTGGCGAAGTAGAGGTCTCCGTTTCCGATCTGGACATGATTGTCTTTATCCGTCCAGACTTCCGGACCTACTGCAATTCCACCTCCGGGGCCTGTTGTCACATTGGTCGTGATAACAAGTCTGCTCGGTGTTCCGCCGGGCACTGTCGGAGAGCCGATGGAGTCGGCCCAATCGAGTCCGCCCTTCGGTCCGAGGTTCAGATCGCCGTTGTTCTTCACGTAGATATTCGTGTCGATAACGTCGTCTGTCGGATTGATCTCAGCCGTGACTCTGTTTTCAGGGGTTCTGTCTTTATCGTTGCCGATAACGAGGTCGCCGCCGTTCAGATCGGTTTCACCGGCATTGAGACTGCCTTCGCCGATGTTGACCAAGCCGTCGTCTATCTTCAGTTTTTCGGTTTCAATGTCGCCGGTGTTGTTTACATCACCGCCGGCTACAACAACGTTGTTCCAGATGGAAGTGCCGCTGTTGTCATGTTCACCGCCCTTGTCGATAGTAAGGATGTCGCCCTTTTCGTAGCCGGAGTTGTCGGACTTGCCGCCGTCACCGATGGTCATATCGTCGTACTCAGACTTGCCCTGATTGTCGAGATTACCTTTAACTTCGGTATTCTCAACGCCCTTGGCGTCAACTTCACCCTTATTGGTCTTATCGCCTTCAATGACATACTCGTCATTGATGGTCTCTTTACCGCCTTCTTCGGTAACGGACGTACCGCCTTCCTTCACGGTCTGGTTGTTCCAGATCGAGGTTCCGGAGTTGGTATGTTCGCCGCCGTCGGCAATCGTAAGGATGTCGCCCTTTTCATAACCGCTGTTGTCGGACTTGCCGCCCGCTTCAACGGTCATATCGTCGTAGTTGGAGGTTCCCTGATTGTCGAGAGTACCCGTAACTTCAGTATTCTCAACACCGGTCGCATCGACTTCGCCCTTGTTTGTACGGTCTCCCGCAACTACATAAGCGTCGTTGATTGTCTCTTTGGCTCCTTCTTCAACGGTAGAAGTGGCTCCGTCCTGAACAGTAACGTTGTTCCAAATCGAGGTTCCGCTGTTGCTGTGTTCGGCACCTGTTGCAACCGTGAGGATGTCGCCTTTTTCGAAGCCTGCGTTTTCAGACTTGCCGCCGTCGGCAATCGTCATGTCGTCGTAGTTGGCCGTGCCTTCATTGCGAAGGCTGCCTGCGACGTTGGTAACTGCCGTCTTGGTAGCGTCCAGAACAGCTTCAGCGCCCTTGTTGAGGAACTCACCGAGAACGTCGAACACACTGCCGACATCGAGCTTACCGGCGTTTTCGCCTTTGCCCTTATCGGCAACGGTGACACCGTTCCAGATGGATGTGCCGGTATTGGCGTGAGAGCCTTCAACCGTCAGGATGTTGCCCTGTTCGGTGCCGCTGTTGGTCGAAGATCCGCCTTCAGCCACAAGCATATCCTTGTAGTCAGCCTTACCTTCGTTGACATGAGTACCCGAGACAGTGACTTTTTCGACCTTGGAGGCGTCCAGAACAGAGTTTTCGCCCTTGTTCGTAAACGATCCTGCAACGTCAAACGTCGGGCCTGTGCCGTCCTTTTCATCCAGGGAGAGCTTGCCTTCGTTAACAGCAGCACCGTTTCCGGTCAGGCTGTTGGTATGAAGGATCGCGTTGGAGTGAACGTGAACGTTACCTTTGTTGGCAATGGTCCAATCTGCAAATTCACCGTTCTTGGCTTCCAGAGAGCCGTTTTCTCCGATATTGGAAGAAAGAATCCAACCGACAGTCGGAGTGGAGCCGCCGTGAGAACCGAACGTGAACTTACCGTCGTTCACATCAATCGAACCGCCGTCTGCAGCGTCCTTCAGGAGCTTGTTGGCATCATCGCCGAAAGAGGCTTCAGGAATAGCGTTTACGGCATTGCCGACCAATACGAGTTCTTTACCGCCCTCAATCGTGACCTTATCGGCATGAGTAATGTCCTTGAAGCCCATGCTGATATTGATCGAGTTGGTATTCTCGTCGTTGGAAGCAGCACCGATCACCAAGCCTCTAACGGTCTGGTTGGCGTCGTTTTCCTTGTTGTACTCATCCGCAAACTCATTGTGCAGAGTTGTGGTGTTGAGCACGATACCGGGGTTCTTAACAACATCCAGCCCTTCTGTTTCAAGATCATTAGCCGTTGTTACTGTGAACGGGGCGGTCATCTTACCAAGGAAGTTGATCGTCAGATCCGCGGCATTTTCAAATGCGTTGGCGATCTTGTCGGTCACGCTGACAATCAAAGAAGAGCTGAACCAATCGTCGTCAAGAGCGAGGTTACCGCTTTCGACATTAAGACCGGTCTTGATTTCGTCTTTGACTGCGCCTACCGTCGTAGCCGTAAGAACCGTAGTCGGAAGCTGAACCGTACCGGTTTCAGGATCGGCTGCGTCGATTCGGATGGCTTCGGTAGTTACGGAACCGAAAATCTGATCTGCGCTTGTCTGAAGGACACCGCCTTTGAGGTTAATGCTGTCGGCCTTGGAACCGTCAAGCTTAATTTCGGCAACATCAAGAACGCCGCCTTCCATGATGTTGACGGTTGTGTCGCTGTTGACGACACCTGCCAGCACCTGAGTCAGGTTGTCCTTGTAGTGAGCTTTGTCCTCAACGGAATCTTCGTTGTTGATAACCGGGGTCTTATTCGGACCGGAGATATTGACAACGTTGTTTCCAAGAAGACCTGTGACATTGCCTTCGGCATCACGGACTTCGGAAGCGTCAAACACACCGCCCATGATATTCAAGGTCGAGTTTTCAAAGAAACCTTTATCGGCCTTGAAGTTTCCTGCTTTCTGGTTGTACACCGAGTCTTTGGCATCCAACTCGGCAATATTGAGATTGCCTTCATGCAGATTGATGGTGCCGCCGGCAGATACAACCTGCTGAAGTGTGGTGTCGCCGTTTGCCGTGAGCTGACCGGCTGCGCCGATTTGGGTCAGGACGATACCGGAAGTGTCGCCGGCTTCGTTGGCAAACTCACCGCCAGCGATGTCAAGCTTGTCGGCTTTGACTGTCGCCCCGGCTTCATTCACAAACTTATCACCTTCACTCATGGCGATATTGGCAGCATCAACCGTGCCTGAGTTTTCGGTATTTGCCGAAGCAAATACATCGGAAACAGTGATAACACCTTCGTTTGTAAGGTCTTTGAACCCGACGCTCGCGGCGTCAATTACGCCGTCAGCCCTCACAGATGCAGTTGTTGTTTCCTTTACACCAACTGTACCGCCCGAGATCGTGCCTTTTGTGAGCTGAAGTTCGGACAGTTCCAGCAAGCCGGCGTTTTGAATTGCCACGTCGCCGGTATCGGACATAGCAATTTCCGTTACTCCCGCATCTTTAAAGTATGCAGATGCGTCATTCGAGACCTGTCCGCCGGTGATGTTTAATCCTGTCAGAGCAAGGTTGCCCTTGTTGTTGACAAGGCCGCCTTCAACATTCAAAGCGTTAGTGTTTTCCATTGAGCCGTTGTTGTTCAGCTCACCGTCTGCAACGGTAACGCTCTGAGTACCTTCGACTTTAATCGTACCGTCGTTGTTGACTGTACCCTGAAGTTCGGAGGCGTTGTTGAGACCGGCAATCGTTAGAACAGCGTCTGTAGCGTTGGAAACAATGGATCCGGCTTCAGTCAGTACAGAATCGACCTTGGCAAGAGCTTTATTGATGAAGCTGCCTGCTTCTGCATCTTCATCGTCAGAGGCGGTCGCCTGAACGACAGCTTTCTCGGCATTGAGTTCGCCGCTGTTGGTCACTTCACCCGCAACGGTCAGTTCATCCGTTACAGACAGTTTGCCTTGGTTATCCAGTTCCCCACGAATTGCATAGGTCCCTGAAGCTCCTGCCAATGCGTTACCTGCTACGGTCAGTTTTCCGGCTGTCAATTCGGCGTCTTGACGGTTCACTGTGCCGTATTCGCGCAGAGTCAGTTCGTCAAACGATGCAGTTCCTTTGTTATCAAGATAACCGCTGATATCGGCAGTACCGATTTCAAATGTTCCATGATTGACAAACGAATTATTCGTGTTGCGGGAAGCAATATTCTCAGCCTTGAAAAGGCCATGATTGCTCATAGCGCTGCCGTCAACAGCCGCATAGATTGTGACAATCAATTGAGTTGTCGTGTCGTCAGCATTGCCAATGACAAGTCCTTCTCTGTCTTCGCCATAACCGGCCGACCCATTGTTCAAGGTATCAATAGTGAATACGCCGTTTTTAACGATTACCTGACCGCCTGCTCCGCCAAGTTGATTATTAACCGGAGAAATTCCGATATTGAGTTGTGCAAGGTGTCCCTTCGTTGCGCTGGCCGAGCCGTAAGAACCAAGCGTTAACTTAGAAGGTGTGACAGTACCGTTGTCGTTGCGGTTGCCGCCTACCCACACAGCGCCGTCCGCTAACTCAACCGGAGCTAAATTCGGATTTGGCTGGGACTGACCCACTAAAACGAAATGGCTGCCGTTGTTGATGTAGAGGCCGTCTGTTACGCCGGTGACGTTCATAAAGCCCATGTTTTGGCTCAGTACATTAGGTGTACCGGAACTCGGAACGACAATCGCACCCTTTTCGTTAACACCGACTACCAAGGAAGTGGCTCCGGGATTGTCGGTTGTTTCGTTGGAGAGCGTCTCATTAGCAAATGTTGCATAGGCTAGAGTGCCGGCAGCCGTGGCTTTAATAGAATTTGCGAGATCTACATTAAACCTCTCTGCTGCTTTGCCGTTAAATGCGACTTCGAGCTCACCGCGACGTTCCGCCGGAACGTCTCCGATGGCTACAAGCTTGTTGACGGCATCGCCGGCCAGCGCAGCGCTGTATGAGGCGTCGTCAAATGCGACAGTGCCCCACTGGAAAGCAATGCCTTCCGCCACTGAATCAATAACATTGCCTACCCCGGTCACAATCTGAGGATTGCTCGTGACCTCTACTTTGTCGTCCGGGTTAACCGCATCTAGGTTAAGTGTTGAATAATCCAGATCGGCAAAGACCTGATCCAACGTTGTGGACAGACGGCCGCCTTGCAAGTTAGTGGTCTTGTGACCGTCCATTGCAATATGTTCGGTTCTCAGTGTTGCACCGCGAGTGATATTTACGACAGAAGAACTATCCAGTGTTCCAACCGTAAACGTTGCTGCATCATTGGAACCGGAGCCTACGCCAAGATTGTAGGTGTTGCCGGAACCGAGGACAGTGTGCTCAATGGTTCCGCCGGTCAGATCAACTGTTGAATTGCTGAACCAACCCGAAGCACTCGAAAGACTGCCTGCCGTCTGGACATATTTAATATTGTCAGCCTCAAGGCTTCCGGTTTTGATTTGCCCGGCATTCGTAAAGGTATCGTTGCCAAGACCGCGTTTGAACACTATCAGACCGTCCCCGGTAATCGAGCCGGAATTGTTCAAAGTACCGCCGAAAGTAAATGTACCTGCATTTTTGATCGAGCCGGTATTAGTAATACCTAATCCGCTGCCGTCAACGAAAATGTCAGACACGCCGCCGAAAGTTTCGGCGCCTGTAGCATTGATAAATTCACCCGCAATCGTACCTGTACCGTAGTAGGCCAATCCGTTATTTGTCTTTGTTCCGCCTTCGGAAACCGTCAGATTCTTTAATTGCTCTGTTGCTCTGGCAACTGCTCTTGCGACGGCTCTGAGGCGCAACGGAGAAGCTGTGAACGTTTGCTGCGCGTTGTCTCCATTGATGAAATAGCCGCCGTCATTGACGATTAGTGAATCCGCTATGAGCGTGCCATTATTGGAAACGACACCGCCATCAAGAATCAACAGCTCGGCATCATCTCCTGAAAACTCTGCGACTGCACCCTGAGCGTTAGCAATCAGACCGGAAACTTGAGTTTTACCGGTTGCTTTAAGAGTGTAGGTATTGCCGATTGTGCCAATATCACCATCGCCGCGTGAACCAATGGCCGTGTTGAACAGACGGATTTCTCCCGGATTTTCAAGAGTGCCGAATACTGTTGAATTATCCAGCGCTTCCATGTAACCGAAATTCCGCAGTGTTCCGTTGACATTTACGGTATTCGCGATTAAAGAAGCACCCTGACTGTTTTGGAGGGTACCGTCCAGGTCCGCAGTTCCTACCAATTTGGCGTTTGCGTTATTGATGAATCTGCCGCCGAATTGTGTGATACCGTTGACCGTTAGCTTGCTGTTGTTGTGAACTTCAGCACCGTTCCAACCTGTCAAAGTACCAAGAACCGTTTCTCCATTGTTCTCTAAGACTGCTTTGTCTGTGAAGGTAGCGTTTTCGCTGTTGAAAACTGCATTTTTATCGACTGTGGTCTTTCCGCCTGAAGAATTAAGGTTCTTGACGAGGTAATCGCCGGCGGCAACCTTAAGTTCTCCCTTATCAGAGAGATGAACCTGTTCGGCCTGTCCTTGGTAGACAGAAGAGTCCTTAATTCCCAAGCTGCCAAGAATGAGCTTTGCTCCATCACCAACCGCACTGATAATACGTTCGGCAAGAGTAAAGCGATTACCTGTACCGTCTGATTTGGCGCCGATAAGCGTTAGCTCTTTTCCGTCCTGGATGGTCGTGCCGGTTGCTTCATTGATGCCTGTGAACCCTGTGTTGTTTCGCAAACCGGAATCTCCGACAACGATTGCTCCGTTTTCGCCTTCCAAGTTTCTGTCAACGAAAATCACATCGCGAAGGTGTTCAACATTGTCATAAAGTTCGTTGGTTTTTGCGACTGTCAACTTATCGTCATGTGAAACGCCGGCGATTGTCCCTTGAAACACAAGGCTCGTTGCACTTCCAAACTTGTCTTTGAATGCCTTTGCCAAATCGTCTGCTTGCGTCTGGGTCAGGTTCACACCGGTAATGACGACTTTTCCGCCGGTAAACGAGGCATGATTAATTAGTTTCTGAGCAATTGAACCGGGGGCATACTTAGTGAAGAAATCATTCAAACTGGATTTAACTTCTTGCGGTAAAACCGAATTCAATCCAACATAATGAAGTTCTTGTTGAGCAGTCGTCCCTAATGAATCGAAGACGTTAAATGAGTTGTTGGTTTGGACAATTCCGCCGCTTACTGCCAAAACGCCGGAAGGCCCGAAAGACCACACCCCGTCATGTGTGTTGAGCGTTCCGGAAGTATTTAACTTATCCGTGAAATTAACTGCACCATAACTATTGATAGTCCCATAGTTAGTGGTTTTGGCAATTGTTGCATTGCCGTTGAAGTTTGCTGTACCGTAATTGTTGAGATTCTTGTACCAGCCGCCGTTGACAGTTAAAGTTCCTCGGTTGTTGATGTTTCCGCCTTCAAAGTTCGATGTAGAAGCCCCGAGACCGGAAGCGATATTGACGACGATATCTCCCGAAACTTTGGAGGCATTAAATGAACCGCCGTTATAGTTATAGGTGCCGCTGCCTGTTAACTTAGAGGAAAAGTTTCCGCCGGTTTGCGTCACAGTTCCGTTGTTAATAAGGCTGCCGTTTCCGGCATTGACATTCCCGCCCTGCAAATTAAATGAACCGGTATTTATCCAATTACCATATGGATTGATAGTTCCCCCGGTCATGTAAGTATTGCTGCGGGTTTGAAGATTGTTGTGGACGTCAACGCGTGAATTTCCATTGATATGGAAGGGTCCGTCAAAAACCATCCCGGAGCCGTTGACAGAAAGAACGCTGTTGCCTTCTTGGACAAAGGTTGTGTTAGAGAAGCCTCTTCCGTTGATAGTTATGGACGAAGAGTCCTTCAACCGAAATTCTGTAAGGTTGTTACTTCCGTTTGTACCACCGCGCGTAAGATTGCCGATCTCGTCGTAGTCACCGATATATAGGGAGCCGGTGCTATTAACGAGAATGGAATTTGATCTGTCCCAAGTAAAGTGACCTAAGTCCCCACTGTTCCATGAATGAAGTAAAAGATTTCCGTTAACGGTAGTAACGGTGTTGTCCGGTCCGATGTTAAAAGATGCTCTGCCTCGAACGGACCAAGAAACATTGGAACCCGCACCAACGGTGTAATTACCGTGCAGATTTAATGAATAATCCTGTTCGGCATAGTCTAAGTTCTGTCCGGCGCTTGATTCTCCGGCATAAATATGCTTATAAATGGCGTATGAAGGCGTCGATACAAAACCCAGTAATAGACCGGCAGTGATAACTGTCGCTTTTCCCGCGTTTTGGCTTGCTGCCGTCATAGCTTCGGAAACGGCGACGAAGCATCCCCGCCTCCGATTCCAAACCTTCTTAAAGATTTTGTTCATATATCTCCTCCTCGGGTTGTGCTATTTATTTGGTCTGAGCCGACTGTGCCAGTTCTTTTTTGGCCGGCGTAAAAATGAGGGGGACGGCATCAAAAGCGACGACTTCTTTGATGCGAATCCAACAGTCGCCGCGAATTCCCCGAAACTGGAAAACTTTGTCTTGGGATTCGGAATCGGCCAAGACACCTTGCAAATCGGTTATCTGCGGATCGACCGTTTGATGATCTTCGGGTTTAAGGTCAAGAACTAGATTTGTTCCGTTCTTGAGATGGATAGTCACACGGTAAAAGTGAATTGAGTCTGCCATTTTTTCCTCCTTTAGGATTTGCATTGATTTAAGAAAAGGTTTTTCAAAAACTCAAAAGCCTTTTCGTAAACCGAGGGGAGGAAAAATGGGCGCAGAATTCCTAGGCTTCCGCTTTTCGGGAAACCGTCTTCTTGGGATTTTTTTGTTGTTCATAACGATTTCTTCACAAATCTTGGCAGGACTGTTGCTCACGTTATGAACGAAAGAAATACGATCACCGCTCTTTCGTGCGGGGCAGGACAAGTTAAAATTCGATTGACCCGAGGGCTTCTTTGTCCTGCCAAGGAAGAAGCCGTCCACTCGTTAAAGTGGCCGTGAGCTCTCGGGTCTAAACTTTTACGTGGTCATCTTCGGCTCCACCTCCCGCTCGATCCAGCTTTGAAGCTCGCCTAAATGCTCGGAACGCATTTTTTGGATTTGTTTTCCGCATTTGATCGTGGCTTCGTAAAGGCAGATCTTCTTCATGCCCGTCAGTCCGGGCTCTTTTCTGTCACTGACGACGCTCAGTGAAACGTTGGGATATTCTTTGTTGTTGATTCGCATGATGTTCACCGGCAGTCGGAGGACGAAGGAGAATAGAAAACCGCGCCGCTGCCGTATGACAGCACTTCCGAAAAAAATCCCCAAGGAAATCTATGTTCCGACCGAGGGAACAATAAAAGCAGAATTTTTTGGTCGTTTTGCAGGCGCGAAAGTGTCTTTCCGGCAGATAACTCATCTGTGACCCGGGGGATGGGTCGAACTTTCCATTCGGAAAGACACGGAGAATCCGAATCAATAAATCTTCGATGCAAGCCGGGAAGCCGAACAATGTCTTTGTTCTGTCAGTCATAAGCGACCTCCGCTTCCGTCAGAAAAGCCAGCGAAACTCAACATGAAGAAGATCACGGCTGTCAAAACCATGAGCGGAGAAATGAAGTTGATGTTTTCTCTGGATTCGGAAAAAAGCGAAAGAGTTCCGACGGCCAGACAACAGAAGCCGACCAGGAACAGAAATCCGCTGACCTCCTTCAAAAACATTATTTATTCTCCGTTGGTTTTTTATTGGTTTACATCTTGTTTCTATTTTAGCGATATTTATTCATCTTTTAAAGTTGTTTTAATCAATGGAATTACCTACTTTAAATTTTTTACAATTTCAGGTGATCCAAAATACTAATTAAGGGGTAATACTTAATACTCTTGTATCTCAATGATTTTTCAATTTTTTGATTTCAGATTGGATAGGAGCGTAAAACGGGGTAAGTTTTTCCGTTTTGAAGAAACGGCGATCATCCCTTCTCTTACGGATGTACTGATATCGCTTACCGAAAACCGAGCTTCTTCAGGAAAGGACTTATCGCCTCAACAAAGTCGGGACTGCTCAGTTTTTCAATGAGCCATCTTTTATAAACCGCCGGATTATTTACATCGAAGTTCAGGGGAACCAGTCTGTTTTTTCTCAGATATTCATAGAATTGTGAAACTGTCAGGCCCGAATTTTCCAGCTTCCGAGAGCCGTTGTTGCCGGAGAGCCAATCGCTCACCATGTCCAACTGAGCTTCCGTCAAGACTAGTTTTTTCTTGGAAATCTTGTCGGATTTCCCGGCACCAAAAAACAAGTAATCAAAATCTGATTCGGGCAGATCTCCTTTTTTGGATTCCATGTGGAACTTTAAAGCAGTAACCTTCCTTCCGATTTTCGTTTTATTGTCGTTCTCATAGGAAATTTTGAAGCGGGTATGTGGACTTTCATTGATTTCCTTGGTGCTGAGATCGAGCACGCGCCTCTTGAAGTTCATAAGAAGCGGATATGTCCCTTCTTCGCATCCAAGCGCCCAGCGCAGATCGTCGATCTTTATCGTCTCGGTCCATTTGTTTTTGGGCAAGCCTGTTGCTTTGTCCTTCATCTGGATCATGAGTCTTAAGTAAAGAGAAGACGAGTAGCTGCTAGAGAAGCCTTTAAGCTCTCTAGGCAGAAACAGAATGAAATTTCTGAGGATACTTACGTGCTGAAGAAAGTCGTATGAAAACCTCAGCCCGATCATTTGCTTTTTTTCGTCAAAGGTGCAGGACTGAAAGATTCTGAATTTCTTTTTCCAGCCCGGTTTGTCGTCGAAATCCGTAAGTTCAATACTGCGCTCGTAGGCTTCATTTGCCGCTTTCTTGATCAACGCATAGGAATTGTTTGAATTTCCACCCATTTGCTTCACGTCTTCAAGAGTGAGCCAAATCTCCTGACTTTCGCTGACCTCCTCCTCGAAATTGATTTTCGCAAGCGCCAACACAATGATTCTTGTCTCGAAAACGCTCAACTGCTTCGAGGAGCGCACGAACATATTTGAAAGCTTGACTTGGTAGGCAAGTTCCTTCGGAGAAAGCTCGGCAGGAGGCTTTGTATCGATCTTTACCATGACCGGAAAAACTCAAAAAAAGACAAGCCTTCTCGGGTTTTCGACCCGGTTGGAAAACATCCAGTCGTTAACGTCGCAAACGCAATACTGAGGAACTGAAGCAAAAGCCTTGACGCCTTTGGGAAAGCCGTTTCCTCTTTTGACAAGAAGCTCCATAACGGGCGCTGTGATACCGATATAACGCGCAAGCGTTGCTTTTTTCATCAGGATGGGGATGTTGACTATGGCCTTAACGTGGATCTCGTTTTCCACTTTGGCGATGTAGTCTTCGGCACGCCGATTTCGTTTGTTTCTTCTCAGCCAATAGGCTACTTCGGAGACATTCCAAACTCTGATGACACGGCTGATTCTGGTCGGCTTCGGAAAGTCCGCACACCGGATATATTCCAGAAATTGCTCTCTATCGAGGCAAAAGACGTAACACAGAGCCGAGGCCCTGAGCCATCCGCAGTGGTATTGGCTTCGGTATTCAGGGACATAACAATTGGCCCTCTTTCCGAAATCAAATGAACTTTCAGCCATGTCGTTACGTTTATTTCTATAAATCCATTGATTTTGACAATTATAAAATACTATTTAATTTCGTAACATTCTGGCCTAAGGTCCGAATCTCCGTTTAGGTTGTAATTTTTCTTTATTACTCAATATGTTGTATAGTTGATTCACTTGAAAATCCGCTGAAAATTCACTTCCTTATCAGCTAATATGGAACGTACCAACGGATGAGAAATCCGTTTTTTTATTCGTATATTTCCATTGACGGTTATGAAAAAGTTTGATGTCGGTCACTTTTCGGATTCAGAGGGCAAGTCGGAAGAGAATCTTCCCGATCCGGACAAACTGAGATCTTTTGAAGCCGAAGCGCTGGTTGAATGCCTGGAAAGAGCAAAATCTTCCCTTTCCGGAATTTCTCAATCCGCAAAACAACTTTTCTCCGATGATGCCGGCACACTGCTTGCCACGGAGAGAATGGACATTTCCTCGCTTGATTTGGAAAACTTGAAGAAAGCTTCGAACGAGGAGAATTTTTATTTTCCTCTTTTGAGCGCCGACCTCAGGAAAAAAGAATTCGCTTCCGTTGAAATTCGCCGCGACAAAAAACTTATTCTGGACAGCATTAAGCAGGACCTTGTTGAGCTCGCGATCCGTCTGTCAGAAGTCAGTCCGATTCTGTCCGAGCTAATGACTGGCATACCTTCTTCGATTTCGGAATCTTTGAAACTTTTTTCGACTTCTCAACGAAGAAATTGGCTCACCGAGAACTCTTTTTCTCTCAAAGTCCATCCTCTGGCAAAGCTGATCGAATTTAAGGACAAAAACTCGTTTTTCAATTATCTCTACCAATACATTGCGCTTAATTCGAAGACTCAGTACAAGCCCCTCTCTTCCGTGGGCGAAAGTCTTGAGATCTTCCAGTCAAACGTCTTAAACACCAATTATGCGGATCCGGATGATTCCTTTTTCAGAAGGAGAGACATTGAAAACGGCGCATTCCTGCTGAATTTCGACGTGGACAGAATCCTTGTGGCCGATGCGACAAATTTTTGGAAGCTTCGTGTGCTTGCCGCGCCCGTTCGGGACAAAGCAAGCAAAGCGGATTTTTCAAAGATTGACGGGGCCAATCCCGAGGCCGAAGCGACTTATCGGATCTTTCTTGCCCTCTACAATCTGTTGTCGTCTTCGAAAATCAATAAATTCACAGACATCAGGGCCTTTGCAACAGCACTTTCCTTCATAAAAATACTGGCTGAAAACACCGACCGGTGGGCTCAGTGGAGTCCCGTAAAAATAGACCCAACAGCGGCCTTTACGATTTTGACTTATCAGACCTTTAATTGGTTTTACGACAGAATTGCGCTGAATATGTTCGACCGAGCGGAAGTTGATGAAACTTCTTACACCAAATTCTGTCGTCTCAAATCCTTTAAGTACCCGCTTGCTTTCGCTCTGCTGACCAAATGTCCGGCGTGCGGGCACGACTTCCTGGCTACCAACACAATCAATTATTTCCGAGTCTGCCCGATTTGTGATAGTAAAGTTCTCATTTGATTAAGCACGGAAAGAGGTCCAACTTCCTCCTTGGCAGCCCTACGCTCGAAGAGCGTTTTGAAAAACAAAAAATATTTTTTTGTTTTTTAGGTCTGTTTTTTTGATGAGTTATTAACAATTTCGTCTTCATTTCATTCTTTATTAATATTATTCTTTACTTCATTTGGGGAATTTTTCGGAAAGCCTCAAATACAAAATTAATAAAATAAATTCCCCCGCTTATTGTGTACATATTTGGGAGTTAATGTGTACACATTTGGGAGTAAATTCGTTCTATTGTGTACAGATTTGGGAGTGAATAACTTTCCTAATGTGTACAGATTTGGGAGTGAAGTTATTAACATTTGTCCCCTCAGTTAATTTAAAAGGGTTTATTTAGTTAAGTACGGGGCAGCTCTCTCTTTCGAGTTTATTTTTTGATTCTGCTTTTGAGCCGGATTCATACGTGAAAAATCAACTCAATTGTGTACAGATTTGGGAGTAGCTAAGAGACGGTCGTCAGAATCCCGTTTTTCCTGACAGCCGTCAGTGTGAATCGCACAATTCAAAGGGTTTACACGGTGCCCGAATCTACAGCTTCCCCGTGAATTGTGTACAGATTTGGGAGTAAAAAAATACTCTTCAACCTATTGTTTATTAAAGAAAATACTCTTATTCAGCATTACGAAAAGGGGACAGATTTGGGAGTAAATCGGTTTTGCCTAAGAAATCCCCAGATTCCATATTTTTACGATTCATCCAACTGTCTGTATTTAAAAGAAAAAGTTGCCTCTCTACTTTTTAAAAGGGGACAGATTTGGGAGTACGAAAACGTCCCATTGTGTACAGATTTGGGAGTGAGACCGAATCCTTTCAACATGTTGTTTTTAAATAATAAAGTCCTTAAACCTTCCCATTTATGGGGGACAGATTTGGGAGTAAAAACAACTTCTATTGTGTACGGATTTGGGAGTAAAAAGGGACAAATTTGGGAGTTGGCCGCCTGTGACGGCGCATAATTGACCGAAAGCAAAAGCGAGCAAATATGGACAGAATTACCAAAGAAGCACGAAGCAGAAATATGGCAAAGATCCGCTCAAAGGACACAAAGCCAGAGGTATTTCTGCGCAAAGCGCTGCACAAGGCAGGATTCCGCTACCGCCTCAACTGCTCGAAACTGCCCGGGAAGCCCGATATTGTTCTGAAGAAGTACGGGGCTGTGATATTCGTCAACGGGTGCTTTTGGCACGGGCATAAGGACTGTCCCAAGAGCAAGATTCCTGAGACCAACAAAGACTTTTGGCTTAAGAAGATCGGGGGCAATATGGCCCGCGATGAAAAGAACATCAAAGAGCTTCGCAAAGACGGCTGGAGAGTTCTCGTCGTCTGGACCTGTGCATTCGGAAACAAAAAATTTTCTGAAAATACCGTTGAAAAGACAATAAGTTGGCTGAAATCTTCGGATGAATTCCGGGAAATCTCCAATCAACAATCGTCCGGGAGAGCCGTTAAAATCGGCACTTCGGAGGAATGAATGACCAACAAACTGAAATCCATTGATCTGTTCGCAGGCATCGGCGGCATCCGCTTAGGCTTCGAGAAAGCTTTCGGCCCCGAGCTTGAAACCAGCTTTGTCAGCGAATGGGATCAGCACGCCCAAAAGACTTATCGGGCCAACTTCTCTGACGATTTCGAGATTGCCGGCGACATCACGAAGATTAACGAAATGGACATAAAGCCCTTTGATATTTGTCTTGCCGGTTTCCCCTGCCAGGCTTTCTCTTTGGCAGGAAAACGTCAGGGGTTCAACGACGACTACAAAGGTCTTTGCCGAGGCACGCTCTTTCAGGACGTGGTACGAATTTGCGAGCTTCACAAGCCGAAGGTCATCTTCTGCGAAAACGTAAAAGGACTGACCATTCACGATAAGGGGCGCACTTTCAAGGTCATTAAAGGCGCCTTTGAGCAGATCGGCTACAAAGTCTTCACCAAAATCCTCAACAGTAAAGATTTCGGCGTTCCTCAAAACCGCGAACGCATTTTCCTTGTCTGCTTCCGTGATGACATCGCTCCCGAAGCGTTCCATTTTCCGGAACCGACGGGAGAGAAAGTCTCCATCCGCCGGATTTTGGACGAGGCACCCATTTCTCCCAAATACTACCTCTCGGATGTTTACCTTGAGACGTTAAGACGCCACAGAGCGCACCACGAGTCGCTCGGGCACGGTTTCGGCTATGAGATCAAAGACCTGGACGGAATCGCCTCTGCGATTGTCTGTGGCGGCATGGGACGCGAGAGAAACCTTATCATCGATAGCCGCGAGCATTCGATGAAACCGGTCACACACATCAAGGGCGAAATCAACAAGGAAGATGTCCGCAAGATGACGCCCAGAGAGTGGGCGCGTCTGCAAGGCTTTCCGGACACCTACAAGCTCGTTCTTTCCGACGTACACCTCTACAAGCAGTTCGGAAACTCAGTGACGGTGCCCGTTATTGAGGCAATCGCAAAAGAGATTAAAAAAGTTCTCGACAAACAGGAAAAATAATGGCTACCAAGGCAGGCGCAGGCAAGACGGTCAACAAAGGAGAAGGCAGCGAGTTCTACGCCTTCCTTTACATTCTCGGCGAAACCAAACTCCCTCTGGTGGATAAAGATCTGAAGGAAACGGGGCGCGATGTCAATTTCCTGAAGGTGCTTCGGGAGGATGCCATTTATGAATTTACTTCCGGCAACCGTGTAGCCGTGTATGTTGACGGGGCCACGCATTATTTCGACTGCTCTCAGGCACAGGAGGAAGCGAAAAAAGTATTTTCGCTTCTAATCAATCCGGGAAGCATCCCCACAAATGCACCTGCCCTCAACTCGGCGCTCAAGCTTGTGTGTGCCAAAAAACTCCGAGCCAAAAGTGCGAACAAGCAGGACTTGTCCGCATCGGTTCAATTTCCGAATGTGCCCTTCTCCCAATTCATCGGTTTTTCCGTCAAGAGCTACGTAGGCAAGGATCCGACGATTCTCAATGCCAGCGGAGACAACACAAGGTTCGTTTACCGAATTTTGAAAAACGGGCAAACCCCTGCGGGTGCAGAGCTTTTAAAACTTAAAGCTTTTTATCCGACAACATTCGGAAACTTAAAGGTCGGAACCTACGCCGACTTTTATCGGAATGCTCTGAGGGACGGCTTTAACTTCAACTTCAAAGAAAACAGCGGAGGAAACCTTTCCTACAACCTGAAGTTTATTGACTCTAAAGGTCCGGAACTCTTGGCAAGAATCCTCATGGAACAGTTTGCCGCTTCGAGAACAAGAACGCCCTTGGCAGATTTGGTTGACGAAGCGGCGCTAAAAAACGACATTCCGGAAATCCAGGCACTCGGAGACAACTTCGAGGACAGGAGAAACTCTCTCCGTCACAAAATTCAGAACATCCTTCTGGCGTTCACAACCGGGGCAACTCCTGCCGTTAAGTGGACGGGAGCACAAACCGCTTCCGGCGGTCTTCTTGTAGTAGAAAAAAGCGGCAAAGTCTGTTGCTTGGAACTCCTAAGCGGCAACGTTGTGGGCAACTACCTTATCGAAAATGCTTATTTCGAACAGCCCTCGGGCGACAGGCATTCCAAAAATGTCCTGACCGTTTCTCCGGGCGAAGTTACCATTGACCTGCAGCTTCAGATTCGCATCCAACACCCTTAAAGTCAAAACGGGAGAATTTAATGGAATTTCTAAACGGAGAATGGTTGCCTGAGCACGAATTTTCTGATCTTCCGAAAGAGATTAACCTCGACGTTCTTCCTGAATTCAATCTATCCAAAATCCAGATAGGAGCCAGATGGTTTGTTGGAGAAATAGACAGAAAAGAACTTGCGCCCTGGATTTGGGGTTCCTCCGGCAGCCGAGAGAAAGCCATCGACAAAGCGGAAAGCAAAAGGAGCCGGGGAAACAAGTGGAAACTTTGGGTGGCTCCTGTTTTGATTATGGATTTTGCCCACAAAGAAAATCTGGAAAATAAGTTTTCTTGGATTAGTCTTCCGAACTACTTCAAGGATATTTTTTGGCTCTCCTATGTTTCTTTTAACGGAGGCGTTCTATCCAACCGCCGGGATGAACTTCCCCTAAAAGAAGCTTCCTTCAGTTCGGTTAAGAGTTTTGTAGAAGGCACAAACAATCTTACGTCCGACTATATCAAGCAGACGCCGTTTGAAGCGGGGAAGGATTACATCTCTATTGACTCAATCGATTCCTATCCAATCGTTTTTAACTCCAAATCGGAAGGAACGCAATACAAACTTTCATGGGATTGGGCCCATGAAAACGCCTTTGCAAGAGGTTATTGCTTCGACAATGAGATAAATACAAACCACCTTCTCAACCGCTTTTACGAAGCCAAAACTCAATAATCGAAGCTCCGATACGCACAAGGCCGACCCTTGCGGAATCGGCCTCTTTTCAGCTCACTAGAGCTTCGTGCGGATTATCGTCCACAACACCAGAACAAACACTATCTTGTAATCAAGATTAACATCGCCTGTCCAAATCACAGTGTTATGTGAGATAATCTCCCACGAGGTTAGAAATGTGTTCGCCATCTCATTCCTCATAAGAATGTCTAGATTCACCAAAGCCCGGTCCCACCCGGGCTTTGTCGTATCCGATCCCTTTCGGGGCCCTCTACGGCAAACGCCGTAATCCTTTGTTAATTCCCGTAATTAAGGGACTGGCGTAGATTTCGAGGGCGAGGACTTCAGATGAAGTTCATTTCTTTTGGTGGTTCGAGGATTGTAACCGAATCAACATTTCTGAAAGCTTGCTTTTTGAATTTTTAGCCGTTTTGACTCGGTTGCCAAAATTAAAACAAGTTTGTAAAGATCCTGGGACGAACTGTTCGACGGTCGATCAATCTCTGGCCCATACCCAAATAAAATCCTCGCCAACCAACTGAAAAACCGTTTTAAGAGGCTCTGGTTCCGACTTCACTAGTTCCACGGCTCCAACTCCTGGAAATCCCTCCAATGGCCGATTTTTATTTGTTGTAAAGGTTCGATACGCGCCTTAGCATAAGGATGTAAACGAGGAATGATAAAAAACCCGAAAAATTCCGTAGATAAGACGTTGAGAAAAATAAGGGCCAGAAAACAAAGGCTATCAAAATGGAAAAAGTTTATTTTTTTGATCTCAAGGAAAAATATTGTTTATTGATTTATGAAAAATTCCTGAGCGCGTTGTTTAACAGGGTTAGACAAATCCAAAGAGAAGCATCTGATGACTATTTGACTTCGGAATTTTTCTCTTCTTCTCCCGAAGAGATTGTCCAAAGGTATTGGGCTTCAGCGAAAGATCTTTACAGCGCAAACCCTCTTCATTATGACCCCCACAATGAGGAGTTGGCTTCGGCCTATTTAATTTGCAGGTTTGTCAGTTCAGGCATAAACACCCGAAACCTCAAAATTTATAAGACGTTTTTGAACGCCAATTGGAGTGCCTATAAAAAATCCATAGAGAAAAAAGAATTCTCCGAGCAAGAGCAAAGGGATTGGGGAAAGCATATCGTTCACAGTTTCAACACGTTGAACCATAAAAAAATTCTTGAAAGATACTCTTCCTGCACAAGTGAAGAAGAAAAGGTTCGAATGATGCTTGCCGACCTGAAGGAAAATTTTCTTAGAAATGCGCCTGACGGTAACATCAATGATAATTTTGACTACGGACCTCGAAAGCTTCTTTCCAAGATATGTAAAACCATTCTCTCCGCGTGCATTTTTATTGAGAACCAGGGAGGAGCGCTGGCTTATTTGAAAAAGGTTGAAAACACAATCAACGACAACAGTCTTTCAGACCTGGAGAAAACCAATAAGCTCTCGAAAGAATTGGGAAGAAATATCTCAGGTTACAAAAAAGCATTGCCGAGAGACTTTTTTAAGGATATGGGGTATGAAATTTTTGCGAAACCCGATAAGCACACAGTTCAAGCGTTCAGTAATTTATTCTTGGAAGTTTCCTCCCCTAGGAAGAAAACTTGTGACATTGACGAGGTTGTTTCAAGCATCTTTTTAAAAATGGCAGAAGCCCTATTTCTGTCAGGGATAAAGACTACGGCTTTTCGGTTGGATAAAATCGTGTGGTTGCTAAAAAGCGGCCATTATTATCTGCATTACAGAGGAAAGGGAAAGGACTACCGACTGAGTGACGAAGAGTTTAACGAGTTCTGTGAAGACCTTTTGCGCTCGTTGCGACACTCTTAAAGAGTATCGTTAGTTTTCGTTCTTACTCGATCTTCCAAGCCCCCGATGACAGGCAAACATAAGCCACAAAACCTAATTCATCCGATATTTCAAAGATTGGAAATTGTATTCAGGGAAATTTAACTTTATGAATAACAAAATAAACCGCAACGTCCTGTCTCGCGGGCTGGCCGTATGCCTGCTTGGTACTATTCCTTATACAAGCCTTTTGGCTGCGAGCTTTGATTGCTCCAAGGCAAGAACTTTCCAGGAAAAAGCCATCTGCTCAAATCCCGACTTGTCCCAGCAGGACGAAAATTTGTACGCAATTTACAAAAAAGCTAGGAAAGCACAGGCCAACGGTACGGAGTTTAAGAAAACAGCCAAAGCTCTTTACAAGGAGAGAAACCGCTGCGTGACGGAAGAATGCCTGCGTGATTGGATGGTTAAGGCGTCCGACACTTACAAGAAATTAGCCGGAGAAGGCAGTCCCGTTACGTTGGAACAGGCTTTGCAAAATCCCGAAGTTTCACTATCCGATGCAAACAAACCGGAAAAAGCACTGCAAACGGTTGAAACAATTAAGTTGCCTCCCTCCTCCGGCGGCCTGACTGTTCTCGGTTTCTTAAAGCTCGGACAAACCACACCGGAAGAAGCCGTGGCGTGGCTGAAACAAAACCATAAGTACAACCCGAAAGACACCGAAGTACAGGATCTTTACGACAAGAGGCTGGAACCCAAGTTCGGAAAAATGACAGTCATGGGGTTGCCCTCTCTAATCGGAGACCTTGCCAACAAAAGCTATCTTGCCTTCGTGGGCGGAAGGCTTTACCAAGTGGCTCACGACATAAAGGAGAGCAAGTACAAACATATCCGGTCAAATTTGATTGAAAAATACAATCGAATGGACTGTCTGCAATTTGACGAACATGATCTTGCTGCGCAAGGAAAAGCTTGGAAAAAAGCTATGGAGTACAAAGATCAGGTAGTCCGAAAAACCCATGCTTGGACAGCCGAGAGTCAACAGCTCTTTGATTCTCTTTATGAAATTGAGCGATTAAAGAATTCTGTTTGTTTTGAAGAAAAGGTTGTTGACTTCCCTATTGAAATAATCCGACAGGGAAAAATCATTCAGCTTCAGTATCAGGATGACCGGACCAAATCCATGATGGACAAATACCTTCGCGATTTGGAAAACAAAGAAAAAGAAGCCAAGTTGCTCAAAGAACAAAAAAAGAACAAGGCCACCCAAAATCTGCTTTAAGAATAATTCCTTTATTGTTTGATAAGCGAAAATCTGAGGCAGCCGTCCGTTTCGGATCGGCTACCCGAATAAAACCCTTACCAACCAACTGAAAAACCGTTTTAAGAGGCTCTTGTTCTGTCTCCTGTAGTTCCACGGCTCTAACGCCTCGGAATCTCTCCAAAGGCCGATTTTGGCGTTTTTGGCCGAATAATAAGCTGCGGCGTACCTTTTCTTGTATCCATATGGCAGTTTATGCAGGTACTGCCAATAGGCCCATGCCCAGCCCGCACTGATGACTTCAAAAGAGGCATCGCGCCGATAGTCTTTGCCGAAATACACTAGACCCACAGTTCTGCCGTAGCCGTCGGTGTCGATCACTTTCACAAAGACTCTTTTGCCGAGAATGAGGTTCATCAGGAATCTCTGAGACTCAAGCCCGCTTCTTTGATCATGTTCCGGCGCGTCTTCTCCGGCCAATCGGACCTTGGCCTGCGCAAATCCGCTCTGAACGAGTACGGTATCTCCGTCAAAGACTTTGATCACAATGCCGAAGAAATCTTTTTTCGGGGCGCATCGCAGCCAGGACTTCAGAATGACAGCACCCGCAAAGATCAAGGCTGCCAAAATGAAAACGAACAGAGTCTCTTCCATTTCCGTTTAAATCTCAGTAAAACACGCCTTTCCGACCCTTACTTGTACATATTCCGGCAGACGACATAAAGGCTCGTCAGCAGCACGCAAAGGTTAAGCGGCAGCACCCAGACCGGAAGCGCAATCGGAATGAAAAACACAAGGAAAGCGAGCATGGTTAAGGCGCCTCCGATTTTCAGAGCGGCATTCTGACTGGTTGGGGACGCCCCGTCGTAACCGATCTTGCGTTTTTTCCAGACGTACACGCCGTCGATAATCAAAGGAATCGCAAAAAGTCCCAAAGGCCAAAGCCAAATCAGCGTCTGAGAGATTCTCAAAATGACGAGGTAAACGGTGTAGAGAAATGAATTGCGGCGATCCCGCAGAGTCGGAAGAAACTTTTCGCCTATCTGAGCCATCTTTGCGCTCAATTTGTTATCCGCCCTGATCGGCGCAAACAGGCCGTTGACTTTTTCCTCGATGCCTGTGTCTTTCATTACGGTTGTGTAGGCTTTGTTGGCTTGAATCGCTACAAACTGTCCGGCAGACTTTCCGTAGGCTTGCGTGAGCGATGCGTGCTCTTGCGACACAGCCCGGGCGGAATACTCGCTCGGCAGCAGGATAACCAGGGATACAAGCTGAAGGACCACCAAAAAGAAGATGGATCGAAACAACGACGGCAAGCCGTTTTGTCTTGTTGCTGCGGATTCGGGCATAACTGCTCCTAAAAAATTAAAAAACTAAATGTGGCTGTCGGGCGGCCAAACAGGTCGGATAGGAGGCGGCGAAAAGTACCGGGAACAAAAGAATCAAAACGGACTTGGTTGTCGCTGTAGGGACAACTTGCCCCTGTTTCGGAAACAGGCCTGACTCTCTCCTTTTCATCGTTCTTCTGAAAGTCCTGAAACCCAAGGCTTTTGCAAGAATCTTTGTTTACCGGGAAAGCCGTAAACCGGGCAAAGTCCGGACCAAACGGACAAAGTTTGTGCGTCTCATCAGGGCAGACGGGTAAGGTAGGCCCGATTTCAAAGTTTGCCTTTTTATCCGATAAAGATCTCTGCCAAGACATTTCTTTAATCCCTAATCAAAAGGCACTTCTTGGCGAATCTTTCGAAAGTCGTTCCGATTTTTCCGATTTTCGCGCTGCGCTCAAGTTTTGCCTTTTCCTCCGAGAGGATCGGCAGCCTTCCCTTGAAAATCTTTCCGCCCGACAAAGAGGCGAAATACTCCAGATCCGGCAGCATTCCCAGAACTTGCGGCGGTACGAGTTCCGCTTCTTCTTCCATCAGGCGTTCTCCCGAGTTGGCCGATGCCGTCATCGGATTGTCTGCCGAGATGCTCGTGGACTGCGTGTGCATGACATAGTTGATTTTTGTCTTCATGCAGTTGTCCGAGAAATAATTCATGGATTCCGCGCTTCTTAAGCGCAGACAAATCATGTTGTTGAAGTTGCCCAAGGCCGATTCCGTCTTGTCCTTGCTCTCAAGTCTTGTCGTGAAGTCGGCAATCGTCTGAGAGGCGCAGTAAATCTGAAACTTCGCGCCGCGTCCCTTGTTAAGCAGTGCAATCAGAGGATCGTTGGCGATTTCCGCACATTCGTCAACGAAGATGTTCAGCGGTTCCATGTCTCGGCTGTAGTTGTAGCGGTCGGCTGCGACCTGAGCCAGGTCCGAGAGCAAAATGGCGCCCAAAGCACGTCCGGGCACCTGATACTGAAGGGTATTCAAACCGATGTACACAACCCGTCTGCCGTGAGTGAGATCTTTGAGGTTCAGGAAGTTTTCGTCCGGAGCATGAGATTTGGGATTAACAATCGTTCCGATTTCGCCTGCCGTAAGGTCGGTAAGACCTGCTGTCAGACTTGAAAGCATTTTGCCCAGGTGTTCCTGATCATGTTCAAAGTAAGAAACCACCGAGGCCGCGTTTCTTACTGCGCGGGAATCGTCTTCCATCAGAAAGTGTCTGAGGTAGGCCACCCAATACTGCGCTTTCTGAATGTCGCTCAACATCACAACCGCCTGTTGCTTGTTTCTTGAGACCGCCATTGAACCTTTAAGGACATTGACGCCGGAAATCCCTTCGGGGAAGTCCGCCGTGCAGAGTGCAATCCTCAGGTTGCTTTCATAATCCTCCTTTTGAGAGGCAAGCTGCTGAACAATTTTGCAAACCAAGGACGGGAGGCTTCCGCTTTGCACGTACTTGTAAAGGTTGTTCAGAGTCGGCTTTTCGCCTGCCATCGTCATGCCTTCAAAAATGCTTGTCGCAAAAGCCGTGGCGTACTTCTTGAAATCGTCGTCGCCCGGCCCCATAAGGCATTTGATACGGGAAGCGAGCTCGGTTGTTTCTTCGAAGTTTGCCAGAGGGTCTATTTTGGCCGAGTGTTTCGGATCCTTGAGCTGAACGGACACAAACAACTGAGGCTTGCCCACAATCTCGCAGGCCCTCTTTGCGTTTTTTTCCAGCTCTTCGTCTCCTTTCGGATCAAAAATCAGTACGGACTCTCCGCGCATAATCGCCTGAGAAATCAGCAGATCGAAAAGTCTTGTTTTACCGGCACCGGTCGTCCCCAGAATCAACGTATGTCCGCTGATGTGGCTTAACGGCTGATAGATGTCCGTTTCCTCGCCCAAGCCGTGAATGGCCGAAAGCCCTTTCTTGGCAGCCTCTCCGGTCTTATCCGAGAAACCGCCCGAACTGTCTCCGACCGGCTGAAGATCCAGAGACTCAAGATTGCCGCTCACAATTTCTGTGAGCTTTTGAATTTGGTCTTTTTCCCACATGAAACCGTTACCGAGCCAAACGGCTTTTGAAGTTCCCTTGATGTCGTCGTAAGACATTCCCGGCTTGTACTCGGGAAAAACCTTTTCTTTCAAAGCCTCGAAATCGGTGAAGACAAGATCCATGCCTCTCAATTTCTTGTGCTTTTCATTGATCTGCACCGCCTGATGTCTGCGGTAAAGCGACATTGCTGCGCACGCCGAAGCGGTTGCCGCCCAAACGGGCCAAACGGCAAAACCGTGAGTGGCAAGGTAAACCAGCGAACCTATGCCGCTTGCTAAGACTCCCTGCTGCCACCAAAAGGCTTGCGTCAGTTCAAAGTTGGGTCGGTACGACCGCTCATACTTTGTGGGATCGAATTTCATTTTTTATTTCTCCTTGGAATTCATGCGGGCCGCAATTCTGTTTTTTCTAAAAAAGAGTGAGACCGTCGAGAGAAGCTCTCCGGTTTCGTGTGCTTTTAAGTTTTGGGCTGCTAAGAGAGACTTCCACTTCTCCTTGGAAATGCTGCAAATGACGCCCGAGCTGTCCTGCTCGTAGCTGATTTCGTCGCATTGGATGAAGGCGCCGCCCCCGCCTGTCAGCTCCTCTTTGATCTGATAGAGAAACCGCAGGTTGTCATCGGTATTGGATGAGGCCGAGCCGGTGCCGGCAACGCTTTCTTCAAAGCGGGCTTCATCATCCCGTTCTCCTGCGTCGGATGCCCCGGATCCCGACTCATCCCACGGACACTCATCGTCTGAGCCGTCGGGGAATATTTCGCCCGTCTCCTCGTCAACCCGACCGTTTCTGCCTGCGACTTCGTTTATTTCCTTTTTATTGTTGTTTGAATCAACGGAATCTCCGGTTTCTCCGGATCCTCCGAGAGGCGTGTCAGAATTACTTTCTCCGTTTCCTTCGGAGCTTTCTCCGGAAGCACCTTTATCGGCGGAAGTGTTTCCGTTTTCGGCTGCATCAGACGGTTTTCCGCTCATCTGGGACCCTCCGGCGGAAGGACTTTCTCCGTTTGACTGACCTTCTCCGGTATTTCCTTCCGGGTTCTCTGCATTTTGACCGGGTGAGTCGCCGCTGCTTTCGTAACCGTTCCGAGTTTGTCCGTTTGCGTTTTCCTCTCCTCCCGGTTGTCCGGGAACTCCCGGGGAATTTTGAGTCGGTGTTTCAACACCCGTTTCCATCGGATTGACCTCTTCCGAGGTTCGGGCGTTTCTGAAGCCGAAGTTCTGATCGCTTCTGAATTTTTCGTCGGCCTCGTTTTCGTGCGTGGCGTCGTAGAGATTTTTGAAATACAACTGAACGTCCGCCGAGGGCATATCCACGGCTCTCACCAGAAAGTTCACGGCATTGACGGTGAGCGCGTCGGTAAAGACGACTGAATAGTCTGAGGAAAAGGGTTCCTCCGTTTCCCTTACGTCCTCACCCCGGAAGCGCGAGAGGAATGAATTGGGATGAACCTGAACAAAAGGCTTGAGGAATTTTTCAACGCGTTTTGTGAGAAGGTTTGCAGGATCCTCTTCGTCGGTTTCGGGATTTCTGTAAACGGAGCGAAAGCGTCCGCAGAAGAGCACCCAAGCATTGACGCGAACGCTCGTCGCGTTCACCTCTACCAAGGGAAGGATTTCTGAACCTTCGCCTGCAACACACTCGGCTCGGTTCGTGAAAAGCGTTGCCAGCTCGATAAAGAGCGGATAAAACTCCGAGTCTTTGAATTCCTTCGGAAAACATCCTCTGTCCACACCGATTCGATAGGCTCTGAGAGCTTTTTCATAGAATTTTGCGAAATGCACGACCAAGGCGCTGTCGGTTTCAAACGGAGCAAATTGAATTTCTCCGGGAAGACCGGTGGCTGACGGAGATACGCCGCTCGCTTCCGAAAAAGCTGCGGTTCGTCCGGGAAGATCCGCTTGTTTGACGGAAGAAGTGTTTCCGCTTTCTCCAGGTACAGACCGGGGACCGACATCCAAGCCCGGCGATTTTTCCTTCTTCGGATCTTTTTTCTTAATGATCTTTCGCGGAAAAATTTCACTCGGAATGTTGCCCTGAGATGCAAATGACCAAAGCCATACACGGTCTTTTTCCTGCTCGGGTTTGAATTTGAGTTTCTTTAACGTGTGAGGACTGCCGCAAACCGAAAGCCTTTGGGCAAACGGGTAGTAGCGCCAAAGAAACCGAGTAGTGGTTTTATCGGCAAAGTCGGAAAACGACGGAGACTTATCCAAAGGATTAATCTTTTTGCGTTTGACCCGGTTCTTCGGAAAATTCTTGGCGGCAGGACCTGCCCCGTTGCCGGAATCAGCACCGGCATTTTCTCCCGGATCGTTTGCTGCGCAATCTTCACCGGGTTTGTAATCGTCCCAGCTCCAATCGGACAAATCCGCCCCGTTTTCGTCCGGATCCGTTTCCGGAACCACGGTCGGCTCTTCCTCTCCTTCTTCTTCGCAGAACTCCGACTCGTCAAAAAGAGGAACGTGAGGAAAGCTGCGATAAGTCTTCCACCCTCTTTCTTCTTCATTGAACATGGGGTCGGTGGTATCGAGCTCGGGATGATTCTGAAGCAGAGGTCGGTACAAAGGCAAAGCCTTTTGAGATTTATCCGGCTCAAAGCCTTGGATAATCACGTCATCGTTCGTCTCCGGCGAAGCTCCTCTTTCAGCCTGCCGTTGTCTTTTGGCCGGAACGGTATCTTTTTCTCTTTCTATTTTCTCCGGCACCTGCACTTCACTTACTTCTGCGTCGTAAAAGCGCGAATAACCGAATTCCTTCAGAACACGGTCCATCAGATTTTTGGCCGCACCGAAAAAACCTTTTCCGTGATATTCCGTAAATGCCTTGGAGACACGGGCGTCCCTGTCCCGCTTGATCTCCTTGGTTCTTTCCAGCTTTTCTTCCGTCAGTTTTTCCAAGGGATTTCTGCCGTGTGACTCGTTATGAATCTTCTCGGCCTTAGTCCGTTCGATTTCTTCTGCCGTGCGCAAGATTTCTTCGGCTTTGCCTTCAGCTTTTGCACCTCTGCTTGCAGACGTAAAGAGCGGATCGTCGGCGTCCACAGGCGCGACATCCGTGCAGTCGTACACGAAGCCTTCAATCGAAGATACCAATCCCGTAAAGGGCGGATGCGTGAGCCACACGGCTCGTGTCGGCATCGCCGCGCATTTGGGCATCACAGTGAAAAACGGAGACTCGAAGTAATCACCTTTCGGCGTGTATTTCGGGTTGCCGTAGATCAGCCCGTTATCCAGCAGCCACTGAGACAGTTCGGCCTTGCGCTGAATAAAGCCGACCTTCTTGCCGTTGCTCTCCAAAAAGGCGCACAAGGAACTTAAGGCCACACGGTTCCAATCAATGAAGCATTTGCCCTCGATCACAAAAACTTCGGCATTGACCTTATTGATCTTCCAAAAACCCTTGGACAGGGCATAGGCAATTCCGTTGAGAAACGCCGAGACGACAGAGATGCTCGATTCACAAACCGGAAAAGCGATGTTTTGAAAAACGTTGCGTTTGGTCGAAGCGCTGTCGGCTTCCTGAATACACTTTTTGAGACTCGTCTCAATGGAATCTTTAGTGAGCGCCCTTTGGATTTCTTCCAAAAGATTCGGATTCTCCACCGTCAGCAGCCATTTTCGATAAGTAGGCGGAATAAGTTTGTCCGCTAAGGCCGCAGTAAATTCTTCATGCGGATCTCCGCCCCGGTGCTTTGCCCTAACCGCGTTCTTGGCAGCCGCAGACCCGAAAGGGTCATTGAGTTCTTCGTCTTTAGTCGATTGAAGGGCGATCACAACGTAGCGCTCAACATTGTTTTTCGTGCCCCACTCCCAAAGACTTTCTTCCGTTGCTTTCCAGCGTTTGTGCGTTTTTTCATCAAAAACCGCAAAAGAAGAAACCACCTTTCCCAAGTCGTGAAAGAGTCCTCCCAAGAAAGCCGCATGGCTCCAATAATTCTTGGAGAAATTCACTTCGGCGTGGGTTCCGTAGCGGGCCAAAATGGACGTTCGGGCCAATCTCAGGCAAAAGAGCGCCGTTTCCAAAGAGTGTCATTTCCTAAAAACGGTTGACTTCTTTTTGTTTTAAACCTGTGTTTAGTT
>OGZX01001074.1_pt1 | contig 29561 bp, 26 predicted proteins | sample 1576881 | NCBI WGS metagenome assembly OGZX01 (sample SAMEA3541542, study PRJEB24748) | human gut metagenome | biome: human gut; feature: human-associated habitat; material: faeces | place: China | collected 2012 | reverse complement strand
GCAGGAACTCCTGTCCCACGGCTCCGCTTGCTCCAACAATAGCTACTTTCATTTTTTCTTTTGTTTTTAGTTTATAAATTAATTGATGAGTTGGCAGGGGAACTTAAACCTTGTCAACTTATTATAATTGGCTGCAAATTTATAACAAAATGCTGTATCACACCGCATAAAGTGAAAAGTTTTTCGTTATTTTGCATTCAAAACCTATAACTCGCAGCCTATGGATTGGTTTGACTTCAGTTTAAATCTCCCGATTACCGACCCTACATGGATATTTCTCCTTGTACTTCTTATTATATTGTTTGCACCGATGCTGCTGAACAGGCTGCGTATTCCGCATATTATCGGTATGATACTGGCAGGGCTTGTCATAGGGGAACATGGCTTCAATATCCTGGTACGCGACAGTAGTTTTGAGCTTTTCGGAAAGGTGGGATTGTATTATATCATGTTCCTTGCCGGATTGGAAATGAATATGGGAGACTTCAAGCAGAACCGGGGTAAGGCGCTGGTGCTGGGCTTGTTGGCTTTTATTATCCCGATAGGGATAGGATTTGTTACGAACATGACATTGTTGAAGTATAGCGTCATTACTTCCGTATTGTTGGCAAGTATGTACGCCTCGCACACGCTGGTTGCTTACCCCATTGTGATACGTTATGGTGTGTCCCGCCATCGCAGTGTGAGCATTGCGGTAGGGGGTACGGCAGTGACGGATACGCTTACCTTGTTGGTGCTGGCGGTAGTCGGCGGTATGTTCAAGGGAGAGTCCGGGGGATTGTTCTGGGTGTGGCTGGTGGTTAAGGTCATCTTCCTGGGGGGATTGATTGTCTACCTCTTCCCGCGCATCGGCCGCTGGTTCTTCAGGAGATATGATGACAATGTGATGCAGTTCATCTTTGTGCTTGCGATGGTGTTCCTGGGTGCGGGGTTGATGGAGTTTGTGGGGATGGAAGGTATCCTGGGCGCATTCCTTGCGGGCTTGGTGCTGAATCGTCTGATCCCTCATGTCTCCCCGTTGATGAATCATCTGGAGTTTGTGGGCAATGCGCTGTTTATTCCTTATTTCCTGATAGGTGTGGGAATGCTGATCGATGTGCACGTGATCTTCGGGCATGGCGATGCCCTGACGGTAGCTGCTGTGATGATAGTGGTAGCTTTGGCAGGCAAGTGGATTGCTTGCTGGCTGACGCAGAAAATATATAAGATGGGAGCCATCGAGCGCGACTTGATATACGGGTTGAGCAATGCCCAGGCTGCGGCAACGCTGGCGGCGGTGCTGGTGGGTTATAACATTATCCTGCCCAATGGCGAACGCCTGCTGAACGATGATGTGCTGAACGGTACCGTGTTGCTGATTCTTGTAACTTGTGTCGTAAGTTCGTTCATCACGGAACGGGCTGCGCGGAAGGTGGCTATGGATGAAGCCCATCTGGAAGAGAACCGTTCGGTAGAGGAAGAGAAAATATTGATACCTATTGCCAATCCCGATACGATTGAAGACTTGATTAACCTCTCTTTGGTGATACGCGACCCGAAGCAGAAGGACAATCTGCTGGCTCTGAATGTGATCAATGATGACAGTAGTTCGGAAAGTGCGGAACTTCGTGGAAAGCGTTACCTGGAGAAGGCCGCCATGATAACGGCATCGGTAGATGTACCGTTGAAGCAGATTACCCGCTATGATATGAATATCGCTGCCGGCATCATTCATACTGCCAAAGAGTACGATGCGACCGATGTCATTATAGGTCTGCACCGCAAAACCAATATTGTAGACACCTTCTTCGGTATGCTTACGGAGAACCTTCTGAAAGGTCTGCACCGGGAAGTCATGGTGTCCAAGTTCCTGATACCTATCAATACCATCAGGCGGGTAATCGTAGCCGTGCCGCCGAAGGCTGAATATGAGGCCGGGTTCCAGAAATGGGTGGATCACTTCTGCCGTTTGGGTGGAACGTTGGGCTGTCGCGTACACTTCTTTGCAAACGAAGAAACCACCGCCCATCTGCAAGGCCTGGTGAAGAAGAAACATGGGCAGACCTTGACGGAGTTTTCCCGCCTGGATGATTGGGGCGACTTGCTGCTGCTGACCGGGCAAGTGAACTTTGACCATCTGCTGGTGATTATCAGTGCCCGCCGGGGTTCTATCTCTTATGACAGTTCCTTTGAGAAGCTGCCGGCACAGATCAGTAAATATTTTGCAAACAACAGCCTGATCGTGCTGTATCCCGACCAGTTGGGCGAGCCCCAGGATGCGGTGTCTTTCTCCAATCCGCGTGGTAACAATGAATCGCAGCACTATGAGAAGGTGGGTAAGTGGTTTTATAAGTGGTTTAAGAAGTAATGGAAGAGTGGAAACAAAGAACGCAGCTTCTGCTGGGTGATGAAAAGATGGGGCGATTGCAGCGGGCACACGTGTTGGTGGTCGGCCTGGGTGGTGTAGGGGCTTATGCTGCCGAAATGATATGCCGTGCCGGAGTGGGGCGGATGACCATTGTAGATGCGGACACGGTGCAACCTACCAACATAAACCGCCAACTGCCGGCACTGCATACTACCATCGGGCGGCAGAAGGCAGAGGTGCTGGAAGCACGTTTCAAGGATATTAACCCGGAGTTGGAGTTGAGGGTATTGCCTGTCTATCTGAAAGATGGGAATATCCCGGAGTTGCTCGATGCTGCTACCTACGACTTTGTGGTGGATGCCATTGATACGCTTGCACCGAAGTGCCATTTGATAGCGGAAGCGATGAAGCGGCATATCAAGATTGTATCCAGTATGGGGGCGGGAGCGAAAAGCGATATTACACAAGTGCGCTTTGCCGATATATGGGACACTTACCATTGCGGGCTGAGTAAGGCCGTGCGTAAGCGCCTTCAGAAGATGGGAATCAAACGGAAACTGCCGGTAGTCTTCAGTACGGAACAAGCCGACCCGAAGGCGGTGTTGCTGACGGAAGATGAGATGAACAAGAAATCGACGTGCGGAACGGTCAGTTATATGCCGGCGGTATTTGGGTGCTATCTGGCGGAGTACGTGATAAAGAGGTTATAAAAGATAAGTATGATACGGTTAGAAAATATAACGAAGAGTTTCGGCAGCCTGCAAGTGTTGCGGGGCATTGACATGGAGATAGAGAAAGGCGAGATTGTCAGCATTGTAGGTCCCAGTGGCGCCGGTAAGACGACGCTGTTGCAGATTATGGGTACGCTGGATATGCCGGACAGCGGTTCGGTGACGATTGACGGTACGCAGGTCAACCGCATGAAGGAAAAAGAACTGTCGGCATTCCGCAACCGGCATATCGGCTTTGTGTTTCAGTTTCACCAGCTGTTGCCGGAGTTCACTGCCTTGGAGAATGTGATGATACCCGCCTTCATTGCCGGAAAAGGACAGCAGGAAGCCCAGTCAGCCGCTACGGAGATTCTCGAATTCATGGGGCTTGCCGAACGCGCTTCCCATAAGCCGAACGAGTTGTCCGGCGGAGAGAAGCAGCGGGTGGCAGTAGCCCGTGCACTTATCAACCATCCGGCAGTAGTGTTGGCGGACGAGCCTTCGGGCAGCCTCGATACACACAACAAAGAAGAACTGCACCAGCTCTTCTTTGATTTACGCAACCGCTTCGGACAAACCTTTGTCATCGTCACCCACGATGAAGGGCTCGCCCGGATTACCGACCGCACCATACACATGATTGACGGGGAGATAGACAAGACGGTTCAGTAGGCCGGGCTTTCGCTGAACCGGCCAAAGAGCCTTGCCTTTATTTTCCTGTACTCATGACTCCTGAGTCATCATCGCTGTTGCTAACTTTCCGTTGTGCCGTCTTAAAGGTGCGGCCGAACGAGAAGTTATAGGAGAAGTTGATTAGGAACATACGGGAACTCTCTTTGATATAATTCTTTGTTTTGTAAGAGGCAAACCGGTTCCAATTCTCGCTTTGTACCTTGTAGTTGTCGGTGAAAGGATTGAATGCACCGATTCCCACCCGCAGGTCTTTGTGTCTGTAATATACGCCTAATATCTGGATGTTTTCTCCCCCTGACAGCGTTTCTCCCCAAAAGTTGTTCCAGTTGGTATTTATCTGCCAGAACAAGGAGTATTGTTTATAGCTTACTGAAGCTTCCGCTTCGCAGAACCAGTTGGTGTAGGTGTGCGAGTATTGGTTGCCGTGGCTCATGTAGTGGTTGACGCCCCCTGTAAACGAGAGTTGCAGGATGTCGCGGATCGGACCTACACGGAGCATGGCACGTCCGGAAATCTTTTGCCAGTCTTTCTGATTATCCCAGGTTTGCACAATTTTATTCCCTTCCTGAATCTTTTCATCCATGATGGCATCGGGGCGATAGTCGTATGCACCCCATAGGTTGGTGTAGAAGATTCCTTTTTTCCATTCGTACGTCAGTTCCGTATTATAGCACATATACGATTTCAAGTTCGGGTTGCCACGGCGGATTTGGAATGAATCTACCGTTTGTTCTACAGCACTGAGGTCGCCCAATGAAGGGGATGCATTGTAGATGTTCGCCTTCCAACGTAGATAAGAGTTGTCGGAGAAGGCATAGTGCAACACGATGCTCGGATTGAAACTGTAATTCTTGGTAGACTGGTCTTCGCCGTTCTGGTTGTAGTAGAAACGGGTGGCGGCAATTCCCAGCCGGTAGTTCAATTTATTTATCTTTCCGCGATACTCACCGAACAGGTATGTGTTGCCCTGATGCATATTAGTCTCGTAGTAATGGCCATTCTTATATTCATTGTTGGCATAAGATTGAGTATGATTCAAGCCGAAGCTCAGCGCATTACCTTTCGAGAATTGTTTCTCGTAGATGGCTTCGGCAATCAGGGAGTATTTATTTCCCAGGACATTATTGTCGATGTCGGTCAACATCTCTTCCGGGATGCTCTCTTGGTAGAACCGATGTGATTTATCCCGGTTATAAGTGCCTACGACATTGAATACCAGGGTTTGTTTGTTCCTCAGGTTTTGCTGGTAGTAGAGGTCCAATGAGGGACGTGCCCAGCTTTGTTTGGTACGGTCCACCATATTCACCACGTCTGTTTCGTCGTTGGCATTATAGAGAGTTCCTTTATAGTCCCAATGGGGCTGGTTATTACCTCGCAGGCGGAATGCGGCGCTGAAAAAGGAATTCTCCGAGGCTTGCAGGCTGTAGTTTACGTTCAGGCTATGCATGATCATGGTTGCTTTGCTGGGCTCACCCCGTTCCAGGCGGCGCAGAGTGGTGCCGTCTGCAAGGTGGAACTCTTCTTCATTGTCACGATATAGGCCGTCAAAGTCTCGCGGCCCCATGTAGTAAGAGAAGCCTAACTCGGACTTTTTGTGGTTTACTTTGCCGTACAGGTTATAGTTGCCCCATCTGGCATTTACACTTTGGGAGAGGTCGGCACCGAAGTTTCCCCCTGTATCGGGGCGGCGTACGATGTAATCTATCACTACCTCGGCATTGCCGTAGCGCAGACCGGGGTTGTCATGATACTCTATGCGGATAATGTCTGCCGGGCGAATGGATTTGATTTCGTCTATTTCGGCTTTTACGCCGTTGATGCGCAGTTGCAGTTCACCACCGCCGGACAGGCCTATTTCATTGTTCATGGGGTTTACCAGGATGCGGGGCAGCATCAGCTCTTGTAGCAGGTTCACTCCGTTGGTAGAGGTTTTCATCTGCCTTTCGGATGGGAAGACTAACTTCCGGTCGGCGCGGCTGATTTGTCTGGAACCGGTAATGGTCACTCCTTCCAGGGCAATGGCGGCGCTATCCATTACTATCTGTCCGAGGTCTGTACTGCGCTTAACTCCATTGAGGGTGATGTACTGGGTATTGTAGCCGATGCTGGAAAGTACCAGCCGGTAATCTCCTGCATCTGTATTCTTGAAAGCAAAGTGCCCTTGCGGATTGGTGGTTACCCCATTCACAAATGTGGAGTCGAGGGTTTGCAATACAATATTGGTGTACTCGATGGCATTGTTCGCAGCGTCGCAAACACTTCCTTTAATCTCTATTTTCTGGGCAAGAACGCCCTGTACCACGCTGCCCAGCAGTATGGCTACTATTATTAATTTCCTCATGTCTATACGATTGTTTCCCTTTGTTGCAGTTGGCCTTTCTGCTTTCAAGGTGGTTTCTGTTTGTTAGACGAAGTCGTTAGGGGAAAAGTTGCATCTGAAATGAAAAATAGTTATTGTTTCTTGCTATTCAAAGCAAACATAATGGCTGATTCGCTCTAAATCAGTGGCCGAGAACTCTTCGTAGAGTGCAAAAGGTTTCAGGTTGCGGAGTGTTCCTTTCTTCTTCCGGTATTCTACAAACGCCTTTGCCTGGTAGAAGTTGATGTAGGGATGGTTGCGAAGCTTCTCTATTCCGGCACGGTTGAGGTTGAGGGGGCGGATGTCTTTACTGTCGATGCGGAGCCAGGCTTGCAACGGATGGTAATCCACGTGAATGTCTTGCAATTGCTCAATGCTGTAGAAACCGCCTAACCGTTGGCGATAGCCGGTTATCAGACGGGCAATGCCGCTGCCGATGCCCGGAATCTTCTTCAACTCGGTGGTGTCGGCGCGGTTCAGATCGACGACGGTGCCTTCGGGATATTTATAAAGCACAGCTTGGGGGCTTGCAATACTGTCGCTTGCGGCCGATGGGGTATAGAGCCGGACTATCTGCCTTGCCGTGTCCTCGGGAGCAATGTATATATAAGGTAATAATGCTTGATATTGTTCTGCCGTCAGCCCGTATATCTTCTTGAAATCTTCCGCTTTGCGGAACTTCCCGCCTTTGGCACGGTAGTGCAAGATATTCCGTGCCATCCATCCCGGCAAACCTAAGGAGCGGAAGGTGATGGAATCTGCCGTATTAGGGTTGAAGGATGCCAGTTCGATGGCGGGTTGTGGCTCGTGGGGATAGCGGTAGTATGGTTTTTCAGTATTCTTTTCTTCCTCTTGTATGGTGGCGATGAAGGCTTCATACTCGGCTTCGGCAAGGGCTTGTTGCCGTATCTCCTCATCGGAAAGCGGTTGATCTCTGTGCGAATAAGAATACCCGATGAGAAAGACGAGGATAATGCCTGCTATCAGCACCAGTATGCCACGTCTTTCTCCTCGGGAGAAGTAAAAGAATTCTTTGAAGGGGTGTTGCATTTCCGTTTACTTTAGCAAACCCAGTTCATTGATAAATATACAGGCAATGCCTATCGGGGCAATGAATTTAAGTATGAATATCAGCAGTTTATAGATAGATACCTTCAGCGTGCCGTTGTTGCTGATTTCTTCCCAAACAATCTTCTTGTCCAGATACCAGCCGGCAAAGATGGAGATGAAGAAACCACCCAGCGGCAACATAATCTTGGCAGTGACGAAGTCGAACAGATCGAACAGGTTCAGCCCAAATATCGTGTAATCCTTGCCCACACCGAGGGAGAGCGAACAGAGTACTCCGAGAATCATGCAACCGCCGGTTACAAAGCGGGCAGCCTTGCCGCGCGAGAACTTGAACTCCTCGTGCAGATAGGCCGTGGCAACTTCGTGCAAGGAAATGGTGGAAGTCAGCGCAGCCAGTGCCAGCAGGATATAGAACATCAATGAAAGTATGATAGCGAGCCAGGGAATATTACCGAATGCTTGCTGGAAGACGTTGGGCAGCGTAATAAACAGCAGGCTCGGACCCGCATCCGGCTGTATGCCTACCGAGAATGCCGCCGGGAAGATGATGAATCCCGCCAGGATGGCAACCATCGTATCGATGGCGGCTACATTGAGGGCTGTCTTGGGCAGGTTGGTGTCGCTCCTGAAGTAAGAGGCATACGTGCAGAGACACCCCATGCCGAGGCTCAGGGAGAAAAATGCTTGCCCCATAGCTCCCAGGAATACATTGCCGTCCACCTTGCTGAAGTCCGGCTTCAGCAGGAACTCGATGCCGGCGCCTGCACCGGGCAGTGATACGGAGCAGATGGCAAGGACAACCAACAGGATAAAAAGGATAGGCATCATGATTTTAGCGGACTTTTCAATGCCTTTCTCCACGCCTTTGACAATGATAAAGTGAGTAACCAGCAGGAAAAGTATCAGCCAGATGACAGGGCGCCACGGATTGCTGACGAAGCTGTTGAAGGTGGCAATAAAGTCGGCTGCCGACTTTCCGGCAAAGCTGTTGGTAGCAGCTTCGCCGATGAACTCAAGCGTCCAGCCGGCTACTACCGAATAATATCCCAGAATCAGGAAACCTGCCAATACGCCCATGCGTCCTACCCAGCGCCATTGCGTACCGGGCGCCAGCTTCTGATAAGCGCCTGCCGTGTTGGCGCGCGAACGCCTGCCGATCATAAATTCGGCTATCATGATAGGTATTCCCAAGACGAGTACGCAAGCCAGATATATAAGGATAAATGCGGCGCCACCGTGATTCCCGGTCTCATAAGGGAATCGCCAGATATTGCCTAATCCAACCGCCGAGCCTGCCGAAGCAAGTATGACGCCTAATTTGCTCCCAAAGTTAGCTCTGTCATTTCTTGTCATAAATCGTAGATTTTTCTTTCAATTAGTTATTAATAACTACCAAACGTGCAAATATAGAAAATGTTCTGTACTTTTGCAGCCTAATTATTGATAATTTGAAGTATGCTGTATTATATTAAGAAATATCCGGTATCACTTGTCATCATCCTGGCGGTGATCTATTTGTCCTTCTTCAAACCGCCTACTACGGAGATAAGCGAAATCCCCAATATAGACAAGTTGGTACATATATGTATGTATATGGGTATGTCCGGTATGCTTTGGCTGGAGTTCCTGCGGGCGCATCGCAGGGATAATGCACCCTTGTGGCATGCATGGGTAGGGGCCTTTGTCTGTCCCGTTTTATTCAGTGGGGCGGTGGAACTGCTGCAAGAGTATTGCACCACCTATCGCGGGGGCGACTGGATGGACTTTGCCGCCAATACTACGGGTGCGGCATTGGCGTCGCTGATCGGTTACTATGTGCTGAGGCCGAGAATGAAGTAGTTATAAGTAGTCAACGACTGTGCTCAGTTTTATCCCGTTCGATCCCTTAATCAGAATCATTTTCCCTGTGGGCTTGTTCTTTTGCAGTTCGGCAATGAGCGCCGCTGCATCGGGATAAGTAGGATAAGTGTGACGGGTAGCGGCAAACAATTCGCCTACCAGTGCCACATCGTTGAAACCGCATTCTTCCAAATAATCCACTACCTTCTGATGCTCTTCGGGGCTGTCTTTACCTAACTCGCGCATATCTCCCAATATCAGCATCTTGTGTTCCGCCTGCATATTGCGGAAGTTGCCGATGGAAGCCATCATGCTGGTGGGGTTGGCATTGTATGCGTCGATAATCAGGGTGTTGTCTGCGGTCTTTTTCAGTTGGGAACGGTTGTTCTGCGGGGTGTATCCGGCGAGTGCCCGGTCTGTCTCTTCCGGCGCTACGCCGAAGAAGGTCCCGATGGTGACGGCTGCCAGGGCATTGGGCAGATTGTATTCGCCGATGAGTTGCGTCTGCACTTCGTGGCGTTCTCCGTCTTTGCCGGACTTCCATTCAAAAGTCAGGTAAGGGGAGTTGCCGGTGACGCGGCCGTTGATGTATAAATCGTCTTCGCTGCCATAAGGTATCAGCTTCAATCCTTCTGCTATTTTTCTTAAATGCGGGTTGTCGTAGTGGATAAATGCGGTGGAATGGTCGTGTTCCCGCAAGAAGTCGTACAGTTCGCCTTTGGTTTTGATAACTCCTTCGAAGGAGCCGAAGCCTTCGAGGTGCGCTTTCCCTACGTTGGTGATGATGCCATAGTCCGGTTCTACTATATCTACCAGTTCTTTGATGTCGCCGGGATGGCTGGCGCCCATCTCCACTACGGCAAGTTCGTGTTCCGCCCGGAGACGGAGCAGGGTGAGGGGAACGCCGATCGGATTGTTCAGGTTTCCCTGTGTGTACAGTATGTTGTATTTTTGCGAGAGGACGGCGGATATAAGTTCCTTTGTAGTCGTTTTTCCATTGGTTCCGGTGATGCCGATAATGCGCGTGCCCAGCTGCCGGCGGTGATGATTGGCGAGTTGTTGAAGCGTGCGCAGGCAGTTGTCCACTAATATATAATGTGAATCACCTGCGGGGGCATACTCCGGTTCGTCCACCACTGCATAGGTGCTGCCCTGTTCCAGGGCGCGGGCGGCAAAGGCATTTCCGTTGAACGTTTCGCCTTTCAGGGCGATGAATAATGAACCTTGGGGACAGTTACGGCTGTCGGTCGTGACACTGCTACATTGCAGGAATATCTGGTAAAGGGCTGCTATATCCATTGTTTTCTTTTATACGCTAAGTAAGTTGCTTCCGATAAATTTGAAATCTCCCGCAAAGATAGAGTTTATTATCCATATTTGTGAATGCAGGGGGAAGAACTTATTGCTTCAGCGGCAAGGTAAGTACGAAGCGGCAGCCATTTGTATAGTCCGGGTCGAGCACCAGGCTTCCGCCCATCTTTTCGGCACAGATGCGGCCGATGGATAATCCCAGTCCGGTGCCTTGCGTAAAGGTGTCTACCTTTGTAAAGCGCTCGAATACAAATTCCTGTTTGTCTTTAGGAATACCGATACCTGTATCCGTAACGCTGAAGATAATGTGCTGATGCGCTTCGTCCTGATGCCAGTCCAGGGTGATGCTTCCCTCGTCTGTAAACTTGGCTGCATTCTTCAGCAGGTGGGACAGGATCATGGAGAGGCGTACCGGGTTAGTATAGAAGTAAAATTCATCCGCTTCGGTTTGGAGTTTGAGATCAATACCGGGCTTCAGGTTCTGTTCAACCTGAACGAGGCACTCCCGACAGATGGCGGTGGCGTCTGCGCCGATGTCGGTCGGGATAACAGTTCCGCTATCGAGGCTTGCAAGGTCTAAAACATCGTCTACCAGGTGCAGCAGGTTGTTGCTGCCTTGCTCTATGATGTCTGCAAACTCATGTGCCTCTGCACATTCATGCTCTTTGCTCATGGCGCCGATTATCTGGGAGAAGCCGACGATGGAGTTGAGCGGTGTGCGAATCTCATGGCTCATGTTCTGTATGAATTCGGTTTTCATGATACTGGCTTGCTCTGCCTGCTCCTTTGCTTGAATCAGTTCTTTCCTGGAAACACGCAAGGCATAATTCTTCTCCGAGAGTAACTTTTGAGAGGCTCGCAACTTGCCGTTAAGGAGATGTTCCCGATAGAAGATGATAAAGCCGAGGGCCAGTAAGGCAATCAGGAAGAAAATAATGCGTTGCTTGCTTGCCAAATCGCGTTGCTGCATTTCCTGCTGAAGTTCGAGCTTCTCGGTGTTCAGCCGCTCTACGCCGAGGCGGGTGGCATATTCGCTGGCGGCTATGTCCTCTTGACGTTTATTGAGCGAATCACTGGTGTGAATATATTGCTGATAATATTCCAAAGCCTTTGCCGGATAGCCTATTTCTTTATATATGATTGCTTTGGTTAACAACTCACTCAGGTCGATATCGGGGCTGAGGTGCATACTGTCGATGTGCTCTTGTGTGGTCAAAGCTTGGGGATATTGTTTAGTATCCATATAGTAAGTTCTAAGCTTTGAATAGTATTCATAAGGGACTTTGGCAACTTCCTTTTGTGTGTCAAGCAACTGCTTGGCTTTTTGCAGATATTCTTTAGCTTTGGGATATTCTTCGCTGTCTATATAGTAACCGGCACACCTTAGGTTGAAGTAGTATTCGTGGGTATTGCTGTAAATATGCTCTTTTGCCTTTTCCAGGCATTCTGCCGCTTTGTCCAGTTTATTGCACTTGCAATAGAGGGAAGCGAGGGTTCCATATGTGTTGCTTAAATTGTAGGTGTTGATCTTGTATTTCAGGATGATCTCAATCTCCTTTTCGCGGCTTTCGATGGCGAGTTCATATAACTTTTTGGTCTGATAGATGGTGCTTACCGCGTTAAATCCGTCCGCCATTCCTGCCGGATAATTGTCTTGCTCCGCTTGTTTTGTCATCTTGTCCGCTTCGTAGAGGGCTGTGTTGTACTGTTGGTTTTTGACGTAGTAGAGGATAAGCCGCTTTGCCCATACAAAATAGTAATACTTGGGTTGGTGGGTTTTCCTTGCAAACTTCTTTATTACATCTACATAGTGCAGCAGGCTGTCTTCATGGGCGTCTTCGTAGTAATAGTAGTCGAGCTTGGTGCACAGGGCAACTGCCTGCATCCGCACATCTTGCTTCTCTCCTGCCAGTCGGAACAGAGTGTCGGTCATTTGCATGACCTCGGGATCCCCTATCGCTGCTTTGCAGCGGAGATAGTAAGCATATAACGTACTGTCTACATCATATGCTTCACTGGCATCCTTCTGCTGCGCCTGAACCCGAACGCTACATAGTATGAATAGAAAGCCGAAAATGTAGCTTAGCGCATAGTAGGTAGATTTTGACTTTGTCATTATGGTGTTTTATTTGCACATTCTATGCAAAGGTAGTTTATTTTTTGCATGTTCTGCATATTTAATGCCTTTTTTGTTTACATTTGCAGAGGTATATCATAGAAAACAACTATTCATGGAAACACCGAAAGCCAAATATATAAATGTCAATGGCACCTTGCTAAACCTCTCCATCCCCTGTGTCATGGGGATATTGAATATTACTCCCGATTCATTTTATGCCGACAGCCGCATGCAGACCGAGAAAGAGATCGTGCAGCGTATAGAGCAGATTGTTGGCGAAGGAGCCGGAATCATCGATATCGGCGCTTACTCTTCCCGTCCCAATGCCGCGGATGTTTCGGCACAGGAAGAGATGGAACGCCTGCGTATGGGGCTGACTATTCTTCGCCGCATAGCACCCGAAGCGGTTGTCTCGGTAGATACCTTCAGGGCAGACGTGGCAAGAATGTGCGTGGAAGAGTTCGGGGTGGCGATTATCAATGATATTGCTGCCGGAGAGATGGACGCGGAGATGTTCCGCACGGTTGCCCGGCTGAATGTACCTTATATAATGATGCACATGCAAGGCACCCCGCAAGATATGCAGCAACATCCGCATTACGATAATCTGTTGAAGGAAGTCTTTCAGTACTTCGCCCGCAAAGTGCAGCAGTTGCGCGACTTAGGGGTGAAGGACATCATCCTCGATCCCGGCTTCGGCTTCGGCAAGACGGTGGAGCATAACTATGAACTGCTTGCCCACCTGGAAGAGTTCCGGGTATTTGAGCTTCCCTTGCTGGCAGGTGTTTCGCGCAAGTCTATGATTTACCGTCTGCTCGGCAACACTCCCCAAGAAGCGCTGAACGGTACGACCGTGCTCGACACCATCTGCCTGTTGAAAGGGGCGGATATACTGCGGGTGCACGATGTGCGCGAGGCTGTGGAAACGGTGAAAATCGTAGAGGCAATGAGAAAATACAGCGACAGCGTGCTGTAACAGTATAGAGAAACGAATCACGAATCATTAACCACTAATCACTGAATAACGTGTTTTTTGAGTTTAGCATAAAAGACTTTATAGATATTCTGCTGGTGGCATTCCTGCTGTACTATACGTATAAGCTGATGAAGGCTTCCGGTTCTATCAATGTGTTTACCGGTATCCTGGTATTTATCCTGATATGGCTGGTCGTTTCGCAAGTACTGGAAATGAAGCTGCTGGGCTCTATCTTCGATAAGTTGGTCAGTGTCGGCGTACTGGCGCTCATCATCCTGTTCCAGGAAGAGATACGAAGGTTCCTGCTCACGCTCGGTTCGCACAAGCACGCCAGCGCATTGGTGCGCTTCTTCACCGGCAACAAGAAGGAATCGCTGGAGCATGAAGACATCATGCCCATCGTAATGGCGTGCATCAGCATGGGAAAGCAGAAGGTAGGCGCCCTGATTGTGATGGAACACAGCATGCCCCTGGACGACGTGGTGCGTACGGGCGAAATCATCAACGCCGACATCAACCAGCGGCTGATAGAGAATATCTTTTTCAAGAACAGTCCGCTGCACGACGGGGCGATGGTCATCAGCAAGAAACGCATCAAGGCGGCAGGCTGCATCCTGCCGGTATCGCACAACCTGGATATTCCGAAAGAACTGGGATTGAGGCATCGCGCGGCGATGGGCATCTCGCAGGTTTCCGATGCGCACGCCATCATTGTTTCGGAAGAAACCGGGGCTATCTCCGTTGCCTATAAGGGGCAGTTCCACCTGCGGCTTACCGCCGAGGAACTGGAGAGCTTGCTGACGAAAGAAGGCTAACTGCTTCTGTATCAATAGTGGCAATGCTTTGCCTCAATACTGGCAACGTCTTGCCTCAAAAGCGGCAATGTTTTGCCTCAAATGCGGCAATGTTTTCGGGCAAAAGCGGCATTGTTTTGATGCAAAAGAAGTAATGTTTTGAAACGTAAAGTATAATCAATATCTAATAACTAATAACTGAAAAAGGATGGATAGACGAAACTTCTTACGAACGGGGAGCCTGGCGGCATTGGGTACGCTGGCAATACCGTCATTGGCCATGCCGGCATCCGTGCGCAATGCACTGGGGGGAGCAGACAACAAGTCTGCTGTTGCCGCGGCGATGAACCATTTCGGCGTTACAGAAGCCGATTTGAAAAAAGTGCTTGCCGCTGCTTTGGAAAAAGGCGGCGACTATGCCGACCTCTATTTTGAACACACCTTCAACAACAGCGTAAGCCTGATGGATGGCAAAGTGAACAACTGCGGCGCCAACATCGACTTCGGTATGGGCGTGCGCGTACTGGCGGGCGACCAGAGCGGCTATGCTTTTGTAGAGGGCATCACCCTGGACGAGATGCTGCGTGCCGCCCGTACGGCTGCCCGCATCGCTTCTTCCGGCAAGGCAGGCAAGGTGGCTGCGCTGACCGAAAAGACCATTGCCCGGAACCGCTATGCAGTTACCAACCCGTGGGAAGACGTAAGCGTGAAGACTAAAATCCCGTACCTGGAGAAACTGAACGAGAAAGTATTCTCGCTGGACAAGCGTGTAAGCAAAGTACAGGCATACCTGATGGACAGCACCTCGCACGTGCTCTTCTGCAACTCCGAAGGCGTCAGCTACTACGACTACCGCCCGATGGTATCTTTCGTGGCAGTTTGCATCATGCAGGAGAACGGCAAGATGGAGAACGGTATGGCAAGCCGTTCCTACCGCAAGGGATTCGAGTTCATGACGGACGACATTGTAGATGTACTGGCACGCGAAGTGGTGGACAACACTTCCATCCTGTTCAAAGCCGTGAAGCCCAAAGGCGGTGAAATGCCCGTAGTGATGGGCGCCGGCGGTTCCGGTATCTTGCTGCACGAGGCCATCGGACATGCTTTCGAGGCGGACTTCAACCGCAAGCGTACTTCCATCTTCTGCGACCTCTTCGGCAAGAAGGTGTGCAACGAACATATTAATGTGGTGGACGACGGTACCATCGACTTCAACCGCGGTTCCGTGAACTTCGACGACGAAGGCGTAGAAGGACAGAAGACCTACATCGTGAAAGAAGGCATCCTGACCAGCTACCTGCACGACCGTATCAGTGCCCAGCACTACGGCGTGGCTCCTACCGGAAACGGACGCCGCGACACCTTCCGCAATATGCCCATCCCCCGTATGCGTGCCACGTATATGGAAGCCGGCAACATGAAGGAAGAGGACATCATCTCCACCGTGAAGAACGGTATCTACGTAGACCAGTTCACCAACGGCCAGGTACAGATCGGTGCCGGAGACTTTACCTTCTTCGTGAAGTCCGGTTACCTGATTGAAGACGGCAAGCTGACGCAACCCATCAAGGACATCAACATCATTGGCAACGGCCCCAAGGCCTTGGCGGATATTACGATGGTTGCCAATAACGACAAGATTGACAACGGCACGTGGACGTGCGGCAAGGATGGACAGTCCTGCCCGGTTACCTGCGGCATGCCGTCGGCATTGGTCAGCAAACTGACGGTGGGGGGAGAAAGCTAACTATCACCTATCATTTATCAACTATCAACTAAAGACAATGATTACAGATAATAATAAGAAATTGGCACAATGGGCAATGGACTTTGCCCTGAAGAACGGTTGCCAGGCAGCTAAGTTGGTGCTATACTCCAACTCCAACGCTTCCTTCGAACTGCGTGATGCGAAGATGGACAAGTTGCAGCAAGCCTCAGAAAGCGGACTGAGCATCAGTCTGTTTGTAGATGGTAAGTACGGTTCATACTCTACCAACCGTCTGGACAAGAAAGAACTGGAAGGATTCATCAGGAACGGCATCGACTCTACCCGCTATCTGGCGGAAGACGAGGCGCGCGTGTTGCCCGATGCTTCCCGTTACTATAAGGGCGGAAAGCCCGATTTACAGTTGTTCGACAATAAGTTCTACGACATCAACCCCGACGACAAGGTAGCGATAGCCCGTGCGGCTGCCGAAGAGGTGATGGGCAAAGACGAACGCATCATCTCCGTAAGCAGTTCCTACAGCGACGGCGAGAACGCTGCCTACCGCCTGACGAGCAACGGCTTCGAAGGCGAGTCCAAGTCTACCTGGTTCTCCGTATATGCCGAAGTGGCGGTGAAGGGTGAGGGCGAGGCACGTCCTTCTTCCTATTGGTACGACTCGGCTTTGTATTATGACCAACTGATGAAGTCCGGTATCGGCGTGAAGGCGCTGGAACGTGTGTTGCAGAAGTTGGGACAGAAGAAGGCTGCTTCGGGCAAGTACACCATGGTGGTAGATCCGATGAACTCCGGCCAACTGGTCGATCCGTTGGTGGGTGCGCTCTACGGCTCCGCCCTGCAACAGAAGAACTCGTTCCTGCTGGATAAACTGAATGCGAAGATAGGCTCCGACAAGTTGAACCTGATGGACGAACCCCATCTGATAGGTGCCAATGGCGCCCGCTACTTCGATAGCGAAGGCGTGGCTACGGAACGCCGCCCGGTATTCGAGAACGGCGTGCTGAAAACCTACTTCATAGATACTTATAACTCCAAGAAGATGGGAGTGGCGCCTACCATCAATTCGCCTTCCCTGCTGGTATTGCAGCCGGGCAGCAAAGACCTGGACGGATTGATTGCCGATGTAGAGAAAGGTATCCTGGTTACGGGATTCAACGGCGGTAACAGTAATAGCACCACCGGCGACTTCTCATACGGTATCGAAGGGTTCCTGATAGAGAACGGCAAGTTGACGCAGCCGGTGAATGAGATGAACGTGACGGGTAATATGGTTACGCTTTGGTCGTCTTTGGTGGCCATCGGCAATGACCCCCGCCTGTCTTCTTCCTGGCGCATCCCTTCGCTGGTATTCGAGGGAGTGGACTTCAGCGGATTGTAACGTCAGTTCAGCATCAGACTCATGTAGGGCACTGATGATGAAAATACTTTTTCGGTGAGTTCGCCGATTGTAAGTGCCAAGTGACTGCCCGGCAGACGCTTGGCACTATTCATACACATCCCGTTGTTCAGGTAATAGTAGCCGTTGTTGGCGCTTACCTGTTCGTCGGTCAGTTGGATGTTGAGTTCCAGTTCCGGGTGGGCGGCGGCATAGAGTTGCAGCACGGCTTTGGCATGGACGATGCGCGCCATGCCGAGGTGCTTTCCGGATTCCCGGTCGGCAGGGGGAGCGAGGACTTCGACGGAAGGAACTTTGAGTTTGGTGCAGATGCGTTGAAGCAGCAATGAACCCGTTTCGGGAGTATCCGATACTATTTCTCCGATGTACCACTGGCTTCCGCCTGCGGGGTAGGCAATGGCAAGGGCGGTAATTGTCCCTGCACGGCTTAGCACATAGATTGCCCCCCGGTTCAGCCGTAAGTCGGAGAGGATGACCTGGAAGTCTTTTTCCGTGTGCTGGATGCAGCACGGGCGTTCTCTCAGCTTCCGGTTCAGATATTCGTATACATCGGCTTTGTACTCATGGACGGTTTTCAGCGTGTAGACTCCTTTGGCAAGCGGGGCGGCGGGAGATACGAAAGTGATGCTGTTGTAATTGAATACGGCAGCGTAACCCTTGCGGGCATAGTAAGAGAACAGCCACGGCTCTGCCGGTATCAGGGTAGACACCGCCACATTATTGTGCAGCATCCGCGCGAATGCCTGCGACAGCAGTTCGTGCATCACGCCCCGGTTGCGGTAATCGGGATGCGTGCAAGCCCCCGATATATAAGCCGTATTGATTTCTCCACCGCAGAAGGTCATGGGATAAGGCAGCATTTGCAGGGCGGCAATCACCTCTTCGCCACTTTCGATGGCGATGTTGACGTCGTTGTTGTAACGCAGCCGGAAGTACATATCAGTGAATTCCTTGCTGTCGTCGAAACAGAGCTTCCACAACTCCTTTACTTTCTCCCGTATCATCCTCTTATCACTTTATCACCTTATCACTTTGTTACTTACCACTTTATCGCCTCTACCGGCTCATCCTTGAGGCAAGCCACGTACTTCTCCAATATGATGGCAGGCTGATAGGACAGCTTTGCCTTGCGCAGGCCTTCGATGCCCAGGTCTTCTTCCCGGTTTATATAGATGTATTGTTCGGGAATGTGGTTGGCAAACTCGTAGTTAACCATGGCGTATGCCCCGTCGATGCTGGTGTCTGCCTTCTCTACGTGTACGCCGAAGGTGTTCTGGTTGATGGGCATACCGAAGGTGAAGGCTGCAATCCGGTCGTCCACGTGCAAGATACCGCCCGTCAGTCCCAATGCCTCGAAGTTATGGAGAGCGTAAATCAGTGCGCGGCGTTCGTTGCCCGTGCCTTCGTGCTGGTCGCAGTTGTTGACTTTGCACCATTCGGCTTCCAGGTCAAGGCACTCCTGGATGCGGTCGGGAGTGATGGGGGTGTATTGGTAGTTATAAGTCCGCTTGAACTTATTGACATGGTTTCGCTTCGACTGGAACTTCTTGCCCGAAAGGGTGGCAAGGTCGCTGCGCAGATACACATAATCGGCGTAGTCACGGTCGGCAGTGAACTGGAACCTGCCGGGCATAAAGGTTTCCAGCTCCGAGCACATCCCGGCGCATATACCCAGCAGGCAGAGGGGTTGGCCTTCCTGGTGGGCATCTTCTCTTAATGCTTCCAGCGCCTTGTTCAAGTCGCCGTTGCCTATGGGCATCATATATACCAGCTCTCCGTCCGCCCAGAACTTCAACAGCAGGAATCCGTCCTGAACGGCAAACTTGGTATTGTACAGGAAACGCCAACTGCACAGGTTGGAGAATGAGAGGTCGCAATTCTGCCGCGGACTGTTCTGCGTGTATGAGGTAATGAGGTCTTTGTCTTTTAACTCGATATCTTTGAATGGTATCATACGTTGTTTTTAATTGGTTAGCATAATCAATAACAAAAATAGGAAGATTTTGTTAGAGTAGCCCTAATAATCTTAATATAGTTGGTGTTAATAAAGCTGTGAAGATGCCGTTCAGCGTCAGGCCGAGACTGGCAAACGCACCGTACTTGCTGCTGATTTCCATCGCCGTAGAAGTGCCTACCGCATGGGCGGCAGCTCCCAGCGACAATCCCTGTGCCATAGGGCTGCCGATACGGGTCAGCTTCATCGTCTTGAAACCCAGTATGCCGCCCAGCAGACCGACGCACACTACCACGGCGGCAGTCAGCGAAGGAATTCCGCCCAGCGTCTTCGTCACTTCCATCGCTATCGGTGTTGTGACGGACTTCGGCGCCAGTGAATAGATGATTTCATCCGAGGCTCCCATCAGCTTTGCTATCAGTACCACGGATATTACACCGACAATGCAACCTGCCAGTTGGGACAGCAGGATGGGTAATAGCTGCTTCTTGATTGTTTCCAGTTGCAGGTAAAGCGGCACTCCCAGCGCCACAACCGCCGGTTTCAGCCAGAACTCTATCAGGTGTCCCCCTTCGTTGTAAGTCTCGTAGCTGATATGCGCCATTTTCAGGAAGATGATGAGCACGGCGATGGTCAGCAGGATAGGGTTGAGTAACATGATTCCTGTTTTCTTTTGCAATACTTTGGCTAAGAAGAAAACTCCGAAAGTGATAGCCAGCAAGAAAAATTCGTTCTCCAAGAAGTTCATTTGATTCTGCGTGTTAATTGATGAACCCATCCGGTGACCACAATCACCAGCAGGGTACTGACTAATGAAGCAATAACGATAGGCCAGAACTGGGCGGCAATGATGTCAAAATAGAGCATCAGCGCCACGCCGGGCGGCACAAAGAAGAAGCCCAGGTTGGCAACCAGGAAGTCGGACATGCCCTGTACCCAGTTCAACTTTATCCAACCCAATTTCAAGAAAAGGGTGAGCAACAGCATACCGATGATGCTGGAAGGCAGTTTGATGCCCGTAAAGAAAACAATCAGTTCCCCCAGGGCTAAACATCCGAAGAGGATGGCGCATTGACGAATCATACTTATTATACCTTATATATATGTTGAAAACCGTATTTATCCATTGAAAACCGCCGCAAAGTTAGGTATTCTCCTTATTGCTTGTTCCGCTTGCGGTCAATATTTTTGCCTTTTCTGCCATTTGAATAGAGTTTCATTTGGTTTCGACTTTTGGAACTGAGAGTTTCAACCTTTGAAACTCTTGGTTTACTATATTGAAACTGTTGGTTTCAACCATTGAAACTCCCAGTTTACTATATTGAAACTGAGAGTTCCAAACGTCGGAACTAACGGAATTGTTTGTCAAAACAAAATGCTTGGCATATAACTGCTTCGGAAAGCCCGTTTGAACCCGGATGGCATATAATAGGAACGCGCGCGAGGCCCAAGGTCATCCCTTTATGTTAAATATTACAATTTACGAAGATTAGGACAGAAAAACCCCTGGTATTGCAATGTTGATATTGCAAAATTGTGTACTTTTGCGGCGTGAATGACACGTACTACTGATTTTTTACACAATTAAAATATCATGCAAAGATTAATTAATGGAATTCTGGAACGTGCGAAAGCCGATCGCCAACGCATTGTTCTTCCCGAAGGTACTGAAGAACGTACCTTGAAAGCAGCCAACCAAATCTTGACAGATGGTGTTGCTGACTTGATTCTTCTGGGTAATCCGGAAGAGATTCGCGCCTGTGCCCAAGAGTGGGGGCTCGGCAATATAGAAAAAGCAACTATTATCGACCCGGAGAATCATCCGAAGAAAGAAGAGTATGCACAGTTGTTGTTTGAGCTGCGCAAGAGTAAAGGCATGACCATTGAAGAAGCCCGCAAGCTAGTGGTCAACCCGCTCTACCTGGGCTGCCTGATTATTAAGAACGGCGATGCCGACGGTCAGTTGGCAGGTGCCCGCAACACTACGGGCGATGTACTTCGCCCGGCTTTGCAGATAATTAAGACCACTCCCGGTATTACGTGTGTTTCCGGTGCCATGCTGTTGCTGACGCATGCTCCCGAGTATGGCAAGAACGGCATCCTGGTGATGGGTGACGTAGCCGTGACTCCCGTGCCCGATGCTTCGCAACTGGCTCAGATTGCTGTCTGCACGGCACGTACCGCAAAGGCGATTGTAGGTGTAGAGCCTAAAGTGGCCTTGCTCAGCTTCTCTACGAAAGGTTCTGCCAAGCACGAAGTGGTAGATAAAGTGGTAGAAGCCTTGAAGATTGCAAAAGAGATGGATCCGGACCTGGCTATCGACGGCGAACTGCAAGCCGATGCCGCCCTGGTGCCCGAGGTAGCTGCCAACAAAGCGCCCGGTTCCAAGATTGCCGGCAGTGCCAACGTACTGATTGTGCCGAGCCTCGAAGTAGGAAACATTTCATATAAACTGGTGCAACGCCTGGGACATGCCGATGCGGTAGGCCCCATCCTGCAAGGTATTGCCCGTCCGGTGAACGACCTTTCGCGCGGTTGCTCCATCGAAGATGTTTATCGCATGATTGCTATTACTGCCAATCAGGCTATCGCGGCTAAAAAGCATTCTTAACAACTTATAAATCTAAAGACAAAATGAAAGTATTAGTATTGAATTGCGGTAGCTCGTCCATCAAATACAAGCTGTTTGATATGGACAAGAAGGACGTTATCGCGCAGGGCGGCATTGAAAAAATCGGCCTGGAAGGTTCGTTCCTGAAGTTTACATTGCCTAACGGGGAGAAGAAAATCCTGGAAAAAGACATTCCCGAACATACCGTAGGTGTGGAGTTCATCCTGGAAACATTGGTAAGCCCGGAATACGGCGCCATCAAGTCACTGGACGAGATTAACGCCGTAGGTCACCGCATGGTGCACGGCGGAGAGAAGTTCAGCAAGTCGGTATTGCTGACACAGGAAGTGCTCGATGCCTTCACGGCTTGCAATGACCTTGCTCCGCTCCACAACCCTGCCAACCTGAAAGGCGTGAACGCCATTGCCGCCATCTTGCCCAATGTGCCGCAAGTAGGCGTGTTCGATACCGCTTTCCATCAGACGATGCCGGAGTATGCTTACTTGTATGCCATTCCTTACGAACTCTATAAGAAGTACGGCATCCGCCGCTATGGTTTCCACGGAACATCCCACCGCTACGTTTCGCAGCGCGTGTGCGAATTCCTGGGCGTGAAGCCCCAAGGCTTGAAAGTGATTACCTGCCACATCGGTAACGGTGCATCCATTGCTGCCGTGAAAGATGGCAAGTGTGTGGATACCACGATGGGACTTACCCCGCTGGAAGGCTTGATGATGGGTACCCGTTGCGGTGACATCGACGCAGGCGCAGTGACCTTCATCATGGATAAGGAAGGACTCGATACGGCGGGCGTTTCCGACTTGCTGAACAAGAAGTCCGGTGTTGCCGGTCTGAGAAACGGTGCCAGCGACATGCGCGACCTCGAAGCGGCTGTTGCTGCCGGAGACAAGGAAGCCATCATGGTGGATAAGATGTATAACTACCGCATCAAGAAGTATGTCGGTGCATACGCTGCCGCTATGGGCGGAGTAGATGTGATCGTGTTCACCGGTGGTGTGGGCGAGAACCAGTACACTTGCCGTGCTGCCGTTTGCGAAGGACTTGAGTTCCTCGGCGTGAAGATGGATCTTGAAAAGAACGCAGTGAAAGGTCAGGAGATAGTTGTGTCCGCTCCTGATTCAAAGGTGAAAGTCGTAGTGATTCCTACCGACGAAGAACTGATGATTGCTTCGGACACTATGACAATTCTGAACGATAAATAGTCGGAAGTATCTTTCCGACGGGTTGGAAAGAGGAAGCCGGGACAGGTAAAGCTGTTTCCCGGCTTCTCTTTTTTAACGGAATCTTCATGCCCGAATGGTTTAAAATCCTTATCTTTGTTACGTTTTAAGAAACGGTGACGACTTTTTGAACAACTTTAAATAAATAGCAAGTCTTATGAAACGATTAATGTATGTATTGCTCTTCGTGCTGCTGACCGGTGCTGCGTATGCCCAGCAGGCAAAGTATGTGTTCTATTTCATCGGCGATGGAATGGGTGTGAACCAAGTGAACGGTACGGAAATGTACCTGGCGGAACAAGAAGGACGTATCGGAGTAAAACCTCTGTTGTTTACCACCTTCCCGGTTGCCAGCTTTGCCACCACTTTTTCTGCAACCAACTCGGTGACCGACTCTTCTGCTGCCGGGACAGCCCTCTCCACCGGCGCAAAGACTTACAACGGCGCCATCGGCATGGACGATAACAAGGAAGTGCTTCAAACCGTTGCCGAGAAAGCCAAGAAAGCCGGAAAGAAAGTGGGTGTGACGACCAGCGTAAGCGTAGACCACGCTACCCCCGCCGCCTTCTATGCCCATCAGCCCAACCGCAATATGTACTATGAGATAGCCCTCGACCTGCCGAAAGCAAACTTCGACTTCTATGCCGGCGGCGGTTTCCTGAAACCCACCACGACTTACGACAAGAAGGAAGCTCCAAGCATCTTCCCCATCATCGAAGAAGCCGGATATACCATTGCCAGAGGTTTGGACGAATATAACGCCAAGGCAGCCGATGCACAGAAGATGGTGCTTATCCAGAAGGAAGGCGCCGATCCTTCCTGTCTGCCGTATGCCATCGACCATAAAGACGGTGACCTGACTTTGGCGGAGATTACGGAAAGCGCTATTTCCTTCCTGACCAAAGGAAGCAACAAGGGTTTCTTCCTGATGGTAGAAGGCGGAAAGATTGACTGGGCTTGCCACGGCAACGACCCCGCCACTGTGTTCGAGGAAGTGATTGATATGGACAATGCCGTGAAAGTGGCTTATGAATTCTATAAGAAGCATCCGAAGGAAACGCTGATTGTGATTACAGCCGACCACGAAACAGGTGGCTTGGGCTTGGGAACTTCCAAGTACGAGTTGTATCTGAAGTCTTTGGCAAATCAGAAGCAATCTCAGGAACTGCTTTCCAAAGCAATTACCGACTTGCGCAAGGAAAAGGAAAATAAGGTTTCTTGGGAAGAGGTGAAAGCGCTGCTTGCTGACAGAATGGGATTCTGGAAAACATTGCCTTTGACTTGGGAACAGGAGAAGATGCTTCGTGACGAATACGAGGATTCTTTTGTAAAGAACCACGTTGTCTTTGAAGAAAGCCTTTATGCCAAGACCGAGCCGCTGGCTGCCGTTGCCCGTAAGGTGATGAGCCAGATTGCAATGGTAGGCTGGACAAGTCCTAACCATACAGCAGGCTATGTTCCGGTATTTGCAATAGGTGCAGGCTCCAAGCTGTTCGTAGGTAAGATGGATAATACGGAAATTCCGAAGCGCATCGCAAAGGCTGCGGGATATAAATAATCCTTTATGCTTAAAGAAGAGAGGCTGAATCAACACTTTTGATTCAGCCTCTCTTCTTTTTGTGGTAATATGCCTTATTCCAAATCTTCTTTGACTATCCGGTCTATCTCTTCGGTAAGCTTCTTCCGTTCTTCTTCGGATTTCACCTTCTTGTCTTTATACCCGAGGTCTGTCCGTTCAGAAACCTCTTCGCCCCACTCTTCAAATTTGTCTATTGCCGGGCGTCCGTGAGGATCTATATTCTCTTCGGCAATGGAGTCGTTTCTGTAAATCATATCATCCATAACATTTTTGTTTTAATGGTTTCCTATGATAAACCCCGATTGCCGCGAAAAGTTTCAAAGACATGCGTCTCTTTTGAGAATCATTCGAGAGAATAAACGTTTTATAACGCTGGGAGCAGGTACTTCCAGATTAAGTCAAGCTCTGCCTGCATATCCCCGATATGCGCAGTGACGGCGATAACGGCATCTTTATCCGGCAGCACCAGGATATATTGCCCGTTGGCTCCGTCGGCACGATAGCCATTGTGACGGCAGCGCCACATCTGGTAGCCGTAGCCTTGCAGCCAGTCGCTGGTCTTGGCGCTCATCTTCTCCGCCTTTACCTGTTCCGGCTTCTTGCCTGCGGGCAATGACGGCACTTGATAGGCGGATGCTTCCTTCACCCATTCCTCGGGCAGTATCTGCCGGCCGTTCCATTTCCCTTTTTGCAGGAAGAGTTGTCCTACTTTGGCAAGGTCTTCCGTCTTGAGGTATAGGCCCCAACCGCCGGTGTTGATGCCTTGCGGACTCTCTTCCCACCGGGGCTTGTCGATGCCGAGCGGCTGGAAGAATCGTGGATAAAGGTAATCTACTATCTTTTCGCCCGTCAGCTTTTGCACGATGGCGGAGAGCATATAGGTTCCTACACTATTATAGACGTAGTACGTGCCTGGCTTGTGCTCCACCGGGAAGGCGAGGAAATCCTGCACCCAGTCGTTGCCGGTTTTCCGGTTGATGCTACCCGTTGGGTCTACGTCGTGTCCGCAGTTCATGGTCAGCAGGTCGCGTACGGTCATGGCTGCCAGGTTCTCGCTGACGGTGGCAGGGAGTTTGTCGGGAAAGAAGGAGATGACTTTGTCGGTCAGTTTCAGCCTTCCTTCGGCAATGGCAAGCCCCACGGCTGTGGCGGTGAATGTCTTGCTGACGGAGTTCAGGATGTGCGGTTCGTTTTCTTTGCCCTGGCTCATCCATTCGGCGGCAACTACGTTGCCGTGCTGCACTATCATGATGCTGTGCAGGTCTTGTTGGGCTTCTTTTACTGCATCGAGGTACTTCACCATTGCGTTCTCCAGCTTCTTTGGGGCGGCGGCGCGTGGCAGGTGTGCATCCTGTGTAGGGGCAGGTTGTCCCCATGCCGGGAGTATGGCTGCTATAAGTAGGCATACGGCAATCATGTTTTTCAGTTTTAATGTTTTCATAGAGATATATTTGTGGGTTATAATTTGGTTTCTCCTTCGATGAACTCTTCCAGGAAGAGGTTCTCGCCGTCGAATACGGCGTATGAGAAGTAGTTTATCCAGTCTCCCAGTATCAGCACGCGGGCGGTGGCGCTCAGCATCAGATCCAGTTCGATGTGGCGGTGGCCGTAGAGGAAGTAGTTGATGTTGGGGTGGCTTTTCAGATATTCCTTGGTGTAGAGCACGAGGTATTCCTTGTCCTCTCCCAGGTATTCGGGCTCTTTGCCGTTGATGCGTTTCATGCGGCTGTGCTTCGCCCAGGTCAGTCCCAGGTCGATGCTCCAGCGGGGATGGATGGAAGAAAAGAGCGTCTGCAGGGTGGGGCTGTGGAACATGGAGCGCAGGAAGCGGTACTTCCTGTCGGGGTCGCCCAGTCCGTCGCCGTGGGCAAGGTAGAACTCTTTCCCGTAAATCTCAGTGGTGAGTGGTTTGCGGTGGATAATGACGCCGCATTCGGTCGTCAGGTAGTCGCCGCACCACAAGTCGTGGTTGCCGGTGAAGAAGTGCACTTCCACGCCCAGGTCGGTCAGTTCGGACAGTTTCCCCAGGAAGCGGGTGTAGCCTTTGGGCACTACGGTGCGGAACTCGTACCAGAAGTCGAAAATGTCTCCCAACAAGTACACGGCAGCCGCTTTATGCTTGATGCTGTCCAGAAAGTTCACCAGCCTGCGCTCCTGGGTGCGGCTATGCTCTATGGCGCGGGAGCCAAGATGTGCGTCGGATAAGAAATATACGTTCTTCATCTCTCTATCAACTATCAGTTATCAACTATCAACTATTCTTAGAGGAATCCCAGTTCCAGTTTTGCTTCTTCGCTCATCATGTCCTTGTCCCATTCGGGCTCAAATACCAGGTTGATGGTGGCGGAAGTGATGCCGTCAATGGATTCTACCCGCTGGCGCACGTCTTCCATGATGAAGTCTGCCGCCGGACAGTTGGGAGCGGTCAGCGTCATGTCGATAACTACTTCGCCGTTGTCGGCAACATCTATCTTGTATATCAGTCCCAAGTCATAAACGTTGACCGGAATTTCCGGGTCGAATACCGTCTTGAGCATGGCTACTATTTTCTCTTCTATTTCAAATTTGGTCATAATCGTAAGGATATATTATAGGTTTTACGGAAACAAAGCTAAAGAATTTAATCGAGACTACAAAGAATCAAGATAGGATTAGTGCCTTTTGTTGCACTATGCTATCTATCAATGCCTTGCATTTACCAACTTTTATGCTACGGGGAAGTTATAGCAATCCTTCGTCGCTGAAGCTGTAATACTTCCCGTCGCTGATGATAACGTGGTCGGTCAGCCGGATGTTCATGGTTTGGGCGGCTTTGTTCACAAGTTCCGTCAGTTGGCGGTCTTCCATGCTTGGGCGTGTGTTGCCGGAAGGGTGGTTGTGGATGAGGGCTATCTGTGTGGCGCGTTGCAGCAGGGCTTCGCGCAGGATACTGCGCACGTCGACAACGGTCCGGTCGATACCGCCCCGGCTGATGCGTACTTTGTCGATGACGCGGGCGGACTGGTTCATCAGCAGTAGCCAGAACTCTTCTTGTGCCAGGTCGCAGAGCAGGGGGTGGAGCAGGTTGTAGATGTCCCCGGAAGAACGGATGACGGCGCGTTCGGGGCGCTCTTGCAGGTTGCGGCGCTTGCCCAGTTCCAGGGCTGCCATGATGGTGATGCTCTTGGCGGGGCCGAGGCCTTTGAAGCGGGAGAAGTCGCGGACTTCCCATTTGGCGAGTTGGTTCAGGTCGTTGCCGGCGGCGGCGAGTCCCCGTTGCATCAGGGTTACGGCGCTTTCTTCGGTATTGCCCGAGCCGATGAGGATGGCAAGCAGTTCGGCGTCGCTCAGGGCTTCGGCGCCTTTCTGCATCATTTTCTCCCGCGGGCGGTCTTCTTCCGCCCACTGGTTGATTGTCAGTTTGTCCATTATTTATAGAAGTTCTTTTTGAAGGCCTCGAACTCGTCCTTGCCCAAGATACAGCGCTTCCACCAGGCACGCCAGAAGCCTGTTCCGTATCCGATGAGCTGGATGAATGAGGCGGCGATGGAGTAGATGCCGATGCGCAGGCTGTGGTTTTGGATGGAAGAGTCGGCGCATACCAGCAGGGCGTAGAGCAGGATAGGCGTCAGGCTGTACAGGCAGAAAGGTGTTCCCAGTAGCAGTATCGCCACTCCCAGGGTGAAGGCAGCCGGCAGCAGATGAACGATTTTCAATGATTCCGGGTACTTCTTATACAGGTTGATTCGCGCGATGCCCGAGTTGTGAACCTGCTTGAAGAACTTCCGCAGATCTGTCCGCCGTTTGTGATATACCCATGCGCCGGGGAATAGCCGGCAGGTATATCCGCCCTTAAAGATGCGGATGCTGAAGTCTATATCTTCACCGAAGCGCATCTTCGAGAATCCGCCCAGTGCTTGGTAGACTTCGCGCCGCACTCCCATATTGAAGCTCCGCGGGTAGAACTTGTCCATCTTCTTCTTTCCCCCGCGGATGCCGCCGGTGGTGAAGAAGGAAGTCATGGAGTAGTTGATGGCCTTCTGCACATCCGTGAATGATTCGTGTGCACGGTCGGGACCGCCGAAGGCGTCGGCAGGCTCTTTCTGCAACTCTTCCTCTACGGCGGAGAAGTATCCGTCCGGCAAGATGCAGTCGGAATCCAGTATAATAAGGTATTCCCCCCGGCTTCGTTCCGCTCCGTAGTTGCGTGTCTGCCCGGGGCCGGAGTTCGGCTTATTATAATAATGTATATCCAGTTGTCCCTGATATTTCTCCACCACCTCTTTGCAAGGGATGGAAGAACCGTCTTCCACAACCACCACTTCAAAGTCTTTGAAACTTTGTTGCGTCAGGCTTTGCAGCAATTCGTCCACTTCGTCGGGACGGTTGTATACGGGGATGATGACGGAGTATCGCATGGTGTCGGTCTTTTAATAATTTCCACTTACAAAGATACGTACTTATTTCCCGATAATGCCTTTGTTATATGCAAAAAAAACACCCGGACGCTTCGTGTTGAAACGTCCGGGTGACTTTATATCTGTTCGGGGCGGGTGCTTATGCTTTCACACGACCTACGTAAGAACCGTCGCGGGTATCGATTTCGATGGTTTCGCCTTCGTTGATGAACAAGGGAACGCGTACTGTTGCGCCAGACTCTACGGTAGCAGGCTTCAGGGTGTTGGTTGCAGTATCGCCCTTCATTCCCGGTTCGGTATAAGTAACCTTCATCTGAACTTTGATAGGCATATCTGCATAAAGTACGGTTTCGGTCGATGCATCGGATACTACTTCGAGCACAGCTCCTTCCAGCAGGTGCACATTCCGGACGCTCTCGGGGTTATCGAAGACATATT
>OGZX01001061.1_pt1 | contig 29758 bp, 25 predicted proteins | sample 1576881 | NCBI WGS metagenome assembly OGZX01 (sample SAMEA3541542, study PRJEB24748) | human gut metagenome | biome: human gut; feature: human-associated habitat; material: faeces | place: China | collected 2012 | reverse complement strand
CACGTCAGCACCAGCATCGCCATGTGTCCTGCCAGCATATTGGCAAAAAGACGGATCATCAGGGCGAACGGCTTCGTAAAGATGCCGAAGAACTCGATGAACGGCATCATCGGCACCGGCACTTTCAGCCACCAGGGTACATCCGGCCAGAAGATGTCTTTCCAATAAGTTTTCGTACCGAAGAGGTTGACAGCAACGAATGTACACAGTGCCAGCACCATCGTGATAGCGATATTTCCCGTTACGTTGGCACCGCCCGGAAAGAACGGAACCAATCCCATCAGGTTGTTGATGAAGATAAAGAAAAACGCTGTCAGCAGGTAGGGGGCGAACTTGCGGTACTTGGGTCCTACGCAACTCTTGATGATATCGTCGTTCACCATCATGATGAACATTTCCATAAACCCGATAAAGCCGCCGGGAGCCGCACTGTCTTGCGGATGCTTGCGATACCAGTGTGCCACGCTCAGGATGATGACCAGCAGCAGCATACTGTTTATCAGCAGCGCCAATGTCACCTTTGTAATGGATATATCGAGCGGGCGAATCTCGTTTCCCGCAATATCCTGCTCCACCAGCTTGCCTTCGTACTTGCTGCCTTCGGGGGCTATGTGGAAGCCTTCGTAGCTTCCGCCGTTCTCTTCGAGTCGTGAAGACAGGAACGTATGCCACCCCGTTCTGTTGCTGTACACAATGATGGGCAGCGGAATGGTGACAGGCGTATTCCCCCAAGTCGTGATATGCCATTCATAAGAATCGCCGATATGCCCGAAGACAATCTCTTTCACGTCCACCGTGTTCTCCTTCTGTTCGGCAGGAGTCACATCGTCGGATATTTCGTCGGCTTGCAGGGTGGCAGGCAGTACCAATGCCATCGCCATCAGAATCCCAGTCAATAGGTTACGCCATTTTTTCATTTTCTTTTTTCTTTTTCTGTTTCCGGTTTGCCTCAAAGGTGAAGAAGAACCAGGAATCATAAATCAAGTATATCAGATAGTTTGCAATAAACGTCAGCAAAAACAGCTTTGCTTCCTCGCGCACCGCCACGCAGTACACCATCATCACAATCATCGACACCAACATCCTCATTACACGCATCAGCAGATATATCTGCAACATCCGTCCCGGCATCCGTCGCCGGCAACTCTCTACCATGTTTATCATAAATGCTCCGAAGACGAAGAAGAAAATCGGAATCAGCGGATAGCCGCCAAAGTAGTGGTGCGGATTGATGGAATAATACACTCCGCCGCCCACTCCTCCTATCAACAGAGTCAGGAGCGCTGTTTGCAACAGGTAATTTCGTTTTGTAATAGTCACTGCCTTAATTGAAATTGAGAATTAAGAAATAATGGTGTCAGTCCACGCAGACGGAAACGTTGTTGCCGTTCATTTCGATGAAACCGCCGTTTATATCCTGCGTATGCTCTTCGCCGCCTTCTGTCACGTAAGTCAGCGTACCTGCCTGCAACGACGACACGATGGGAGCATGAGGCGGCAGGATGGTGAACGAGCCTATCACACCGGGCAGCGTTACACTCTCCACTTCTCCGTCAAACAGTTCCTTTTCCGGCGATACCAAGTTCAATCGTAATCCCTTCATTTCTTTTCAGTTTTATTTCTTCGCCTGTTCCAGCAATGCTTTTCCCTTCTCTATGGCTTCGTCTATCGTCCCCACATTCAGAAATGCCGGTTCGGGCAGGTAATCCACTTCACCATCCAGAATCATCTTGAATCCCTTGATCGTATCTTCAATGGAAACCATCGTACCCGGCACTCCCGTAAACTGTTCCGCCACAGCAAACGGCTGCGACAAGAAGCGCTGCACACGGCGGGCGCGGTTTACCAGCGTACGGTCGGCATCGGACAGTTCCTCCATACCGAGGATAGAGATGATATCTTGCAATTCCTTGTTGCGTTGCAGAATCTGCTTCACACGCTGCGCCACTTCGTAGTGCTCTTCACCCACAATATGCGGGTCGAGGATGCGGGAAGTCGATTCCAGCGGATCTACCGCCGGATAGATGCCCAACTCCGTAATCTTACGGCTCAGTACCGTAGTAGCGTCCAAGTGGGTAAAGGTTGTAGCAGGCGCAGGGTCCGTCAAGTCATCGGCAGGCACATATACAGCCTGTACGGAAGTGATGGAACCGTTTCGCGTAGAAGTAATGCGCTCCTGCATGGCACCCATCTCCGTGGCAAGCGTAGGTTGATATCCCACAGCCGACGGCATACGTCCCAGCAACGCCGATACTTCGGAACCGGCTTGGGTGAAACGGAAGATATTGTCGATAAAGAACAGGATATCTCGTGAGCCGCCTGTCTCGGCACCCATATCGCGGAAGGATTCCGCTACCGTCAGTCCGGACAGCGCCACTGACTGACGCGCACCCGGGGGTTCGTTCATCTGACCGAATATCAGGGCTACCTGCGACTTTGCCACTTCGTTGTAGTCTACTTTAGACAAGTCCCAGTGTCCCTCTTCCATGCTCTTTCTGAATTCCTCGCCGTAGCGGATAACACCGGATTCAATCATTTCCCTCAACAGGTCGTTACCCTCGCGAGTACGCTCTCCTACTCCGGCAAACACAGAGAATCCGTGCTGCTTCTTGGCAATGTTGTTGATAAGCTCTTGTATAAGCACCGTTTTCCCTACACCGGCACCGCCAAACAGACCGATCTTACCGCCCTTACTGTATGGTTCCAGCAGGTCGATAACCTTGATACCCGTAAAGAGCACCTCTTGTACGGTAGTTAAATCTTCAAATTTAGGGGGATCGCGATGGATGGGGTAAGCGCCGGCTCGGTCCAGTTCTTTCATTCCGTCAATGGAATCGCCCACTACATTCAGCAGTCGGCCTTTGATCTGTTCGCCCACCGGCATGGTAATAGGTCCACCCAGCGGATATACTTTCATACCTCTTTGCAGACCGTCCGTGCTATCCATAGCTACGGTTCTCACAGTGTTTTCGCCGATGTGCTGCTGTACTTCTACAATCAGTCTCTTTCCATTCGGTCTTTTTATCTCCAACGCGTCGTGAATACTGGGCAGGACTAATTCTGCCTCCATTCCTTCGAAATAAACGTCTACAACAGGTCCGATTACCTGTGAAATATGTCCGACAATCTGTGACATAAGCAATCTTTTTTATTCTGTTTTCCTTAATTATTTCAACTAATTAATCGTAAGTCGCGTGTATCCTCTATTCAGTCTAATCAGCCAAGTCGCGTCCTTCTTCAATTCTCAATAAGTTTATCGAACTTATTAACGTCTGACAGCAATGGTTTGTTCATCCCAATAGTTATATAGACAACTTTGCAAATGTATAAACAAATCCACTCTAATTGTTCTCCCTTATAGCTTTTTTATACCAAAAAAGACAGTATTGAACGATTTATACTACAAATAGAACAATTTGCCAATAGAAATAATAACGTTGATTAACAGTATACTTGCTACTATGATTACCTTTACCCCACATTTCACTCCATTTGCGATACTCTTATCGCCTCTCTCGAAACGCATCATCTGTTTACCCAAAACGCATGATGCGTTTACTGCAAACAGATGATGTATTTAAGGTAAACAGATGATGCGTTTTGGGCAGATAGATGATGCGTTTCTACCTGATTTGTGTAGCTAATAAATTCCTTGTATATATCCGCATCCGACAAAAAAATAAGCCTTGTCTCTCGACAAGGCTTATTCACAACACAAACACAAAATAAAACACGACAAAACTACTATGCAATCTTACCTGTCTATGCCGGGGAGGCATAAGTACCGTATTACGGATATTCACATATACATAAACAGCGTCAGGCTGATTTGCAGTTTATAAACAAATGCGGGGAGGCATTTGTTTATTTCCTATTTGTTAAAAAACACAAACTCAATTCGTTATTGAATACCTCTTTCACGAAGTTTCAATTGCCATTTCCATGCAGAAAGCAACGTATCTTCGATGCTTGTCTCTGCCTTCCAACCCAATTCATTGTTTGCCAATTCAGGGTTAGCCCATACCTTCTCGATATCACCGGCACGACGACCTACAATCTGATAGTTCAACTTCACACCTGTAGCCTTCTCGAAAGCATTGATCAACTCAAGTACGGAAAGACCACGGCCTGTACCGATATTGAAGACTTCTACTTTCTCCTTCTGCTTGCCGCCCAAAATACGGTCGATAGCAACCACGTGTGCCTTAGCCAAATCGACTACATTGATGAAGTCGCGGATACAAGATCCGTCAGGCGTATTGTAATCATCACCAAAGACACTCAGCTTCTCACGGATACCGATAGCCGTCTGGGTGAGATACGGTATAAGGTTTTGCGGAACACCGTTGGGCAATTCACCAAGCAATGCGGTGGGATGTGCACCAATCGGATTGAAGTAGCGCAATAAAATGGCATTAATAGGAGCACCTGAAGTAATTGTATCACGAATGATCTCTTCGTTGATCTGCTTCGTGTTTCCGTAAGGAGATTCTGCCTTCTTGATAGGAGCTTGCTCCGTTACCGGAAGCACGTCCGGCTGACCGTATACGGTACAAGAAGAGGAGAATACAATACCTTCTACTCCGTGTTTCGGCATTAATTCGAGTAGGTTAATCAATGAAACCAAGTTGTTGCGATAGTAAAGCAACGGTTTCTGAACAGACTCGCCCACAGCTTTGCTTGCTGCAAAGTGAATGATGGCTTTAATGCCTTTATATTTGGTAAACACAGCGTCAAGACCGGCAAAATCCAAGCAATCTACTTCTTCGAATGCGGGACGGATACCAGATACTTTTTCAATGTTATCTACAACGTCTGCGCTGGAGTTTGACAAATTATCAATTATAACAACTTCATAACCTGCGTTCTGAAGTTCAACCACTGTATGAGAACCGATGTAGCCGGTTCCGCCAGTAACTAAAATCTTCTCTTTCATATTAAAATATAGACAATTTAGTCATTTGGTCATTTATAGCGCTACAAATGTAAGGAAATAAATTAATAAAAACATAAAAAGGGAATAAAAATTAGTCTATTCCCTTTCATTTTTTCGCGGCGCTTTTACCGGTTTATAGTTTTACGACTCCTGAGAATCCCATGAATGCCATAGCCAGCAAGCCGGCAGTTATCAGAGCAATGGGAGTTCCGCGCATCCCCTTCGGTATGTTTACCAGGCTCATCTGCTCGCGTAGTCCGGCAAACAAGGTCAATGCCAGACCGAAACCGATGGCGGTGGAGAATGCGTAAACGACACCCGTCAGCAGATCATAGTCTTTCTGGATAACGAGGATAGCCACACCGAGAATACAGCAGTTAGTAGTAATCAGCGGCAAGAATACGCCCAAAGCCTGATACAAGGAAGGCGACACTTTCTTCAGTATGATTTCTACCATCTGTACCAAGGCGGCAATCACCAGGATAAAGGTAATAGTCTGCAAGTAACCCAGACCGAAGGCATCGAGCACAAACTTCTGAATAAGGAACGTAACTATAGTGGCAATAGTGAGCACAAATGCCACCGCGGCGGACATGCCCAATGCCGTCTCCACTTTCTTAGAAACTCCTAGGAACGGACAGATACCCAGGAATTGAGACAATACGATGTTGTTTACAAAGATTGCCGAGATAAATATTAATATATATTCCATCGTTGTTGAATTAAAAATTAAAAATTAAAAATTAAAAGTACAGTCGTTCATCAAACAGACGTTTAATTTTCATTTTTCATTCTTCACTATTCATTGCTTATGCCTTCTTGAAACTGTTAATCAAAGCAATGAGGTAGCCCAAAGCTATAAATGCACCCGGAGCAAGAACAAAGACCAACATACCGTATTCTTCGGGGAAGATAGTCAGACTGAAGACCTTGCCGGTTCCCAGGAACTCGCGTACGGCACCCAGCAGTGTCAAGGCAATGGTAAAGCCCAAGCCCATGCCCAGACCATCGAAGAAAGAGGAAACCGGAGTGTTCTTGGCAGCAAATGCTTCGGCACGCCCCAGAACGATACAGTTTACAACAATCAGCGGAATGAACAGTCCCAACGTGGCGTAGAGTGCAGGTACATATGCCTGCATAATCATCTGCAACAACGTTACGAACGATGCAATCACCACAATAAACGAAGGGATGCGCACCATATCGGGAATCAGGTTCTTGATAGCGGAGATTACCACATTGGAACAAATGAGCACAAACATGGTGGCCAACCCCATACCCATACCATTGATGGCGGAAGAGGTGGTACCCAACGTGGGACACATACCAAGCAGGAGCACAAATATAGGATTCTCTTTAATAATCCCATTCATCATAACTTTAAAATTATTCATGTCTTCTACTCCTTTCTTATTTAGCGCTGACAGAATCAGCAGGTTCAACATTGGTTGCAGCTCCCGTATCGGCATTTGCGGCATCGGCAGGTTCGGCAGCCTTTTGAGAGGCGCCCGTAGTGCCGTCGGAAGTTTCTTGTCCGGCATAGGCGGCATAGGCAGCATTCACGGCATTCAGAAATGCACGCGAAGTAATGGTGGAAGCCGTAATAGCGTCTACCTGCCCGCCGTCTTTACTTACCTTCAACGGAGTTTCACCCGGGTTGATGCCTGTAACATCGCCTTTATTGCCTTTCTTAAACCAATCGGCAGCCTTGGAGCCCAATCCCGGAGTCTCGGCATGAGACAGCAGAGAGTAATCTATAATCTTGCCATCGGCATCGAAGCCTACCAGTACTTTCAGTTCACCGCCAAAGCCCATTGCAACAGCTTCTATGGCTGCACCGATATATTCGCCGCCTTTGGTCGCGGGATACACGGAATATTGGACCCCGTTCACTTCTTGCACCTTCTTCTCTGCAATAGGATCGTTATCGAAACCCGGAACCACTGCACTGACAGCATCGCTCAAGGCTTTGGCATTGGCTTGCGCAATAGGTTCCTTCGTCAGTTCGTTTACAAAAGCCAGCAGGGCCACGGAGATTGCCGTAACGCCCGTAAGCACCAGCAACATATTCTTCAAGGATGATTCTAACTTTTTCATTTCTTCTTCGCTACCTCCCCAAAGCGTTTAGGTTTGACATACGTGTTAATGAGCGGAGTGAACGCATTCATTATAAGAATAGCGAACGACATACCTTCGGGATATGCACCGAACAGACGGATAACAACCGTAAGCAGGCCGATACACACACCATAGATGAGCATGCCTTTGTGGCTCATCGGAGAAGTGACATAGTCCGTAGCCATGAAAATGGCACCCAGCATCAAACCACCGGAAAGCAGTTGCACCACCGGAGAAACATAAAGTTCGGGATTAACCAGGTGCATGATACCGGAGAACACAAAGACCGTAACCAGGATAGATACGGGAACATGCCAGGTAATAATCTTCTTCCACAACATATAGGCAAAGCCCAGCAGCAGTGCCAATGCACTGACTTCACCGAGACAGCCGCCATTGTTGCCGATCAACAGGTCGAAAGAACCCGGAAGATCACTCAACGACACACCCGGCGCACCATTGATGACTCCTTTCATGATGGCAAGCGGCGTAGCGCCCGTAGTGGCATCAGCATAAGCGGTCAACTGCCCTACCACCGGCCAGGTTGTCATCTGCACAGGGAAAGACAGCAGCAAGAACACACGTCCCAACAATGCCGGGTTGAAAGGATTGCAACCCAAACCACCAAAGGACATCTTGCCTACACCGATAGCAAACAAAGCGCCCAAGAGGATAATCCAAATAGGTAGGTTGGAAGGTAAATTGAATGCCAGCAACACACCAGTGATAATGGCAGAGCCGTCGCAGATGGTTGTGGTGGCTTTCTTCAACAGGAATCTGCCGATAGCCCATTCGAAGAACAAACAGGCCAGTACGGAAGTGACCGTAACGATCAGCGCACCCAGTCCGAAAAAGTAAAGCGATACAAGGAATGCCGGAATCAATGCTATGAGCACGCCGTACATATTCTTCTTCACGCTGTCACCGCCATGAACGTGGGGTGAAAGGGATACGATTAATTTATTCATAGTTCGTTATTTTTTAGCTTGACGTGCACGGATCATCGCTCCCACTTTGCCCTTGCCCAAGCGGATGTAATCCAGCATCGGACGATTGGAAGGACAGGTGAACTGGCATGAGCCGCATTCGATACACGACATGATGTCTTCTTTCTCTACTCTTTCAAAATCTCCATGAGCCGATACAGTGGCGAGCAGGTAAGGTTCCAATCCCATCGGACAGGCACCTACGCACTTGGCACAACGGATGCAAGGTTGTATTTCGCCACGCTTGGCTTCCTTGTCGTTCATGATGAGAATGCCGGAACTACCTTTGGCAGTAGGCACATCCGTATTGACCAGGGCCTTGCCCATCATAGGGCCGCCGCCGATAATCTTGCCTGTATCTTCGGGCAGACCACCGCAAGCATCGATCAACTGCTTCATCGGAGTACCGATACGTGCCAGGAAGTTGGAAGGTTTGGCCAGGGACTTTCCTGTCACGGTGATGATACGTTCGAACAAGGGCTTGTTCTTCTGAACAGCCTCGTAGACAGCAAATGCGGTACCTACGTTCTGAACAACAGCTCCTGTGGAGATAGGCAGTGCACCTGCGGCAACCTGACGGTTGATAACGGCGTCAATCAACTGCTTCTCGCCCCCTTGCGGATATTGCACCTTCAAAGGAACGATTTCAATACCTGCATAGCTGGAAGCAACTTTTGTCATCAGCTGGATGGCATCGGGTTTATTGTTTTCAATGCCGATAAATGCTTTGTTTACCTTCACTGCTTTCATCAGGATGGATACGCCTACCATGATTTCTTCGGCATGTTCCAGCATCAGCTGGTGGTCGGCAGTCAGATAGGGTTCACACTCTACGGCATTGATAATGACACATTCGGCCTTGAAAGCAGGCGGCGGGCACAACTTCACTTGTGTAGGGAAACAAGCGCCACCCAAGCCTACGATACCGGCATCGGCAATCTTCTTTACTATTTCTTCGGCTGTCAGGTTACAGTCCTTCACCAATGTATCGGTGCGGTCGATAGTTTCTTCCCATTCGTCACCTTCCACGTCAATGAAGATGGCAGGTTTGGCATAACCGCTGGCATCGACAATCGTGTCAATCTTAGCGACCTTTCCGCTGACAGACGAATGGATAGCTGCTGATACAAAGCCGCCTGGTTCGGCAATCTTCGTACCTACTTTCACTACATCGCCTTTGGCTACAACAGGCTTGGCAGGAGCACCGATGTGCTGCCCCAACAGGATAACGGCCTTTGCCGGAACCTCTGCCTTGATGATAGGCTGATGTGCTGAAAGTTTATTTTCGCGTGGATGAACTCCACCAATTGAAAATGTCTTCAACATACAATTCTGTATTTTATAGTCGTTTATTTACTTACTTAATTTATGCCTCTGCCTTAGGAGTCTCTGTCGCAACGGCTTCAGGAGCCTTCGGGGCCTCTGTTGCTTTAGGAGCAGCTTCAACCTTCTTTGCAGCCGGAGCAGCATCATCAGCCTTCGGTTTGCGTGGCGGGAAGTTAAGCGCAATGATTGTGTTTTGCGGGCATGCTTCTTCGCACTTACGGCACGATTTGCACTTATTGGGATCAATATAGGCCAGATTGTTTTCGAGTGTGATTGCTTCGAACGGACATACCTTCACGCATTTACCGCAACCGATACAAGCAACGGTACAGGCTTTACGCGCCACAGCGCCCTTATCCTTATTGACACATTGCACATAGATACGGCGTGACTTCTTGCCCTGCGGACGGATTTCGATGATAGACTTGGGACAAGCCTTGACACAAGCGCCACAAGCTGTACACTTCGCTTCGTCCACTTCGGGAAGGCCGGTTTCGGGATTCATGTGGATAGCATCGAACTGACAGGCTGCAACACAGTCACCACAACCCAGACAGCCAAAGCTACAACCCGTTTCACCACCATAGAGAGAAGCTGCAATAGCGCAACTCTTTGCTCCATCGTATTGGTTTACACGAGGGCGGTTGGCACAAGTTCCGTTACATCTCACTACTGCAACCATAGGATCGGAAGCAGCAGCATCCAGGCCCAGAATCTCGGCAATCTGCGCCATGACGGCCTGTCCGCCTACAGGACAGGATTTGCCTTCCAGTGAACCTGCTTTCACACAAGCGTCTGCAAATCCGCTACAACCGGGGTAACCACATCCTCCGCAGTTGGCTTGGGGCAAGACCTCTGCCACCTGCGCTATTCGCGGATCTTCATACACGGCGAATTTCTTGGAAGCCAAGTAAAGGATAGCAGCAGCTACCAGCGCTATAACCCCCAATGAAATCACTGCAATCAGAATTACATTCATAAATTAGTCGTTTATTAATTATTTGTTTTATTATTAGCTGTTCATAGGTTGTATTGAAAATGAGAACTTCTTCCCCAACCGCGACTTGTTAAGCCACAGTATATAATAATAAGGTATAAGAAGCGCCAACGAGCAAAGTGCAGAACGCAACTCGTCATTCCAAATAACCATAAATAAGAATAAGGAAACGATTAATACGAGGAAAGGAAATATGAAAGCATACAAAACGGCCATCGCTCCCATCGAAAGTTCTCCGATAACCCACACTTGATCGCCGGGTTGATAGGAAACAGCATCAGCATCTGTTATATCAATAAGTTTTTCTTTGGTATCAGCAGAGCTACAATGCCCCTTTACACTACATGAAGCGCATGCTGAAGTCTGGACAATTCTCACTTGCATGTGAGAGCCATTTATGTTTTCCACAATACCTTGATGTCTTATAATATTCGCCATTTTGCAAAGCCTGCATTACAAATCGCGGCAAATTTACGCATTATTTATGAACTGCAAACCTTTCGAATACATTTTATGTATACGCAAACATGCTTTTTCCCTTTTTTAGTAGGTTTTTCTTTATTTTTTCTATTAAAATATATAAAAAGCGCCCCATTGTCATCCAATGGAGCGCTCTTTTCAGTCGTTAGAAACTTATATGGTTACCATTTGTAATTGATACCGAAGCTTAATAATTCTTTTAACTGGAAGTAACTGTCACCTGTTGTTGGCTTGGCTGTATCATCATAGCGCGCATGCACGTATAACTTGGTAGAAAGATAACGGTTCAGTACAAAGTTAATGGTATTTTCCCACTCAATGCGGGTCCATTCATAACTTGTCTGGAAGTCTAAGCGGGAATCCAATACGATGGTAGGAATAATAGTCCATGACAGCGTCGGTTGTAGTTGCGAACCGAAGTTATGTCTTACGCTCTTACCTTCATCCAAACCGAAACTGGTTTCATTTACATCCTTATTTCCCACATACCGCAGCATATACGTCAAAGGTGCCATAAAGACAGACAGACTGAATTTCTTCTTTTTCAGTTTATAGTCCATACCAATACTGCTTGTCCAGTCCGCCGGTGCAAGGAAAGCTGCAACCAACTCTTCACTATTGGCTTTATAACCATTGAAGAACTGCGTTTTGAATTCGGTAGTAATAGTATAGTACCATTTCGATGCAGCCTGAATACCCAGTTTGCTATACAACCGGAACTGGTCAGTATTCACCAGATAATCATGATATTCATCGGAAGGCGCAGAACTGAAACCGAATTTAGCATCCAACAGGTTTTCCCACTGAATCTTCTCACGGTCGTTATAATTAGCAAACAGTTGAAGGTTGGCAAGCAATGTATTCGTACTCTCACCACCCTTATACCAGTTATCCGAAATGTAGCTCTGAGTGATTTGCAACGAACCGTTACCACCCGTTACCCACCAGTTGGGCTTGTGGATGATGACTTCCGCATCTTCTTTCACTCCTAACATATCTTCTTTTCCGAACAATTTCACAACAGAAGGTTTGGAAGACGCCTCTTTCTCTATATTATCCTTAAAGACACGGCGTTTCATTATATCCTTCTCGGTAACTACCACCAAGTTAGGATAATTAACGTAAGTACTCAGCAAAGTTTTATCAACAATCTTATTAGAATGCTTCTTTGAAACAAATGCCAATGTATCGAACGGTAATATTTCAGAGGGCAGTGGCGGAACCGAATCGGGCTTTTGGAACTTCCATCCTACTTTGGAAAGGCGCCTCATAGGTGCATAATAATAGGTAAGAGGAAGGAACAACCGGTAATAGTTCGGATTGGAAACTATATAACGCTCGGGAGTAGTAGGATCATTCAGATAATCCAAAACGCCGAAATATCTTTCATACAACACTGAAACTGTATCCAACCTGTATTTGGTTCCTTCCGGTTTCAGTTTCAATATCATATAGTCTTTTATTATCCCCGATAAAGTGTCGGCTTTAGCGGTTGTCTTCTGTTTCTCATTCTTAATGACGGGATCCGTCACGTCTTGCGCCATCATCGACGAAGAAATCATTGCGGCAATCACCCAAATTGAGATGTGTCTATTCTTCATAATTTCTAAAATCTACGATTTTGAGGGCAAATTTAGCTTAAAATGTTTAGACTACATAGAAAAACAATTAGAAAACTAAAATGAATACATAGAAAACCAAAATGGAAAACAGAAGACAACTTCTTTAATGAAATCATTTTTTTAATAATTGTTTCAACGAAACTTTCCGTACTTCCTCTTTTTTTTATAATTTTGCGCTTTTTAAGTCAGTTGTGTACCAACGGGTACATTGGCAAGAAATAACAATTAATAAAACAATATAGTTGTGGGAGAAACAAAGTATATTTTCGTCACCGGTGGCGTTGCCTCTTCATTGGGTAAAGGTATCATCTCATCCTCCATCGGTAAATTGCTGCAAGCAAGAGGTTATAAAGTAACCATTCAGAAGTTTGACCCGTATATCAACATTGACCCGGGTACTCTGAACCCTTACGAACACGGAGAATGCTACGTGACCGTAGATGGTCATGAAGCCGACCTTGACTTAGGTCACTATGAACGTTTTCTGGGCATCCAGACAACCAAGGCCAACAACATCACGACCGGACGTATTTACAAAAGCGTTATCGACAAGGAACGCCGCGGTGATTATTTAGGTAAGACCATCCAGGTAATCCCTCACATCACGGACGAAATCAAACGGAACGTGAAGTTGCTGGGCAACAAATACAAATTCGATTTCGTAATTACGGAAATCGGCGGTACGGTGGGTGACATCGAGTCATTACCGTATCTGGAGAGTATTCGTCAGTTGAAGTGGGAACTGGGACGTGACGCTTTATGTGTACACCTTACTTATGTACCTTACCTTGCTGCTGCCGGCGAATTGAAGACCAAGCCGACACAACACTCCGTAAAGGAACTGCAAAGTGCAGGTATCCAGCCGGATGTATTGGTTCTGCGCACGGAATACGAACTGAGCACCAACCTTCGCAAGAAAGTAGCATTATTCTGTAATGTGGATGAAAATGCAGTAGTACAGAGCATCGATGCTCCTACCATATACGAAGTGCCCATCCTGATGCAGGCTCAGAAACTGGACGAAACAATCTTGAAGAAAATGGGATTGCCCGTAGGCGACACTCCGGGACTGGGTCCGTGGCGTGCTTTCCTTGAACGTCGCCATAAAGCGGAAGATTCAGAACCGCTGCACATTGCATTAGTCGGCAAATATGACTTGCAGGATGCTTACAAATCTATCCGCGAAGCCTTGTCACAGGCCGGTACATACAATGACCGTAAAGTGTCCGTGGATTTTGTGAACAGTGAGAAGCTGACCGAAGACAACGTTGCCGAAGCATTAGAAGGTATGGCAGGTGTATTGATTGGCCCGGGATTCGGCGAACGTGGCATTGCCGGTAAATTCGTTGCCATCAAATATGCACGCACACACGATATTCCGACTTTCGGTATCTGTCTGGGTATGCAGTGTATTGCTATCGAATTTGCACGCAATGTGCTTGGATATGCTGACGCTGATTCACGCGAGATGAACGAGAAAACTCCGCACAATGTGATCGACATCATGGAAGAGCAGAAATCCATCACCAACATGGGTGGAACCATGCGTCTGGGAGCTTACGAATGTATCTTGCATAAAGGCAGCAAGGCATACGAGGCTTACGGGACAGAACACATTCAGGAACGTCACCGCCACCGCTATGAGTTCAATAACCAATATAAAGCTGAATATGAGGCTGCCGGCATGAAATGCGTAGGTATCAATCCGGAATCCGACCTGGTGGAAATCGTAGAAATACCGAAACTGAAATGGTTCATCGGAACACAGTTCCATCCCGAATACAGCAGTACGGTATTGAAACCGCACCCGTTGTTTGTAGCATTCATCAAAGCATCTGTCGAAAGTTTCGAAGAAAAGGAAAAAGCAAAGAAATAAGATTATTTCAATAATTATAAAATTGTAAATTAGAAATTATTCATGGATAAAAACACCATTACAGGTCTTGTTTTAATAGCAATTTTGTTAGTCGGCTTCAGTTTTCTGAGTCGCCCCAGCAAAGAGCAATTGGAAGCACAGCAGCGTTATTATGATTCCATTGCGCTGGTACAGCAACGTGAAGAAGCACTGAAAACCAAAGCGGATGCAGCATTGGCAAATGAAAAAGATGTAGAAACAGTGGATTCTACTTCACTCTTCTTCAATGCTCTCCAAGGAACAGATTCGCTGATTACTATTCAGAACGACGTGGCTGAGTTGACCCTCAGCACCAAAGGCGGTTCCATATTCTCCGCTGTATTGAAAGAGTATATGGAGCAGGACAAGAAGACTCCTGTAACCTTATTCACCGGAAACGATGTTTCCATGAATTTCCTTTTCTATAATAAAAAGGAAACAATACAGACTAAGGATTATTACTTCACCACTGTGAACCGTACGGACAGCACCGTAACAATGCGTTTGTCAGCTGACAGTGCAAGTTATATAGACTTCAAGTATGCATTGCATCCCAACACTTACCTGGTAGACTTCAGCATTGAAGCTAAAGGCATGGCAGATAAGCTGGCGGCAAGCAACAACTACGTCGATATCGAATGGGCACAACGCGCCCGCCAGATCGAGAAAGGTTATGTATATGAGAACCGCTTGTCTGAATTGACTTATAAGTTCTTAGGAGATGGTACGGACTATTTGTCAGCCAACAAAGATGATGAAAAAGAAGTGCCCGAACGCCTGGACTGGATCGCATTCAAGAACCAGTTCTTCTCTTCGGTATTCATTGCGGATGCCGACTTTGAAAAAACGAAGTTAGTCTCTAAAATGGAACGGGAAGGCAGCGGATACATCAAGGACTACTCTGCTGAAATGAGCACCACTTTCGACCCGACCGGCCAGAAAGCAACGCAAATGTTCTTCTACTTTGGTCCGAACCATTACAAGACGCTGACCGCACTGGATAAGGGACGCGAAGAAAAATGGGAACTGAACCGCTTGGTTTATCTGGGTTGGCCGTTGATTCGCTGGGTCAACAAATGGTTTACCATCAACATCTTCGACTGGTTGTCCGGCTGGGGTTTAAGCATGGGTATAGTACTGTTGCTGATGACATTGATTGTAAAAGCAGTCGTATTCCCCGCCACCTGGAAAACGTATATATCTTCTGCCAAGATGCGTGTGTTGAAACCGAAAATAGACGAAATCAACAAGAAGTACCCCAAGCAGGAAGATGCGATGAAGAAACAGCAGGAGGTTATGGGACTGTACAGCCAGTATGGTGTAAGCCCGATGGGCGGTTGCTTGCCGATGTTGGTGCAATTCCCGGTTCTGATTGCATTGTTCATGTTCGTGCCGAGTGCTATTGAGTTGCGTCAGCAAAGCTTCTTGTGGGCCGATGACCTCTCGACATACGATGCTTTCATCAACTTCCCGTTCAATATTCCGTTTCTGGGCAGCCACTTGAGTTTGTTCTGTCTGCTGATGACGGTTGTAAATATTCTGAACTCAAAGTTTATGATGCAGCAACAGGACACCGGTGCTAACCCGCAAATGGCAGCAATGAAGTGGATGACGTATCTCATGCCCGTCATGATGTTGTTCATATTGAACAGCTATCCGTCAGGCTTGAACTATTACTACTTCATATCGACATTGATTAGTGTGGTGACTACTCTCATTCTGCGCAAAACAACGAATGAAGAGAAGCTTCTTGCCCAATTGGAAGCCCGAAAGAAAGATCCGAAGAAAGCTAAGAAAACCGGCTTTGCCGCCCGCCTGGAGGCAATGCAGAAACAACAGGAACAGTTGTTGAAAGAGAGACAGAATAAAAAGTAAGTCTCCGCTTTTCATCACTTGATAATAGAAGCCGGGCAATTGATGTAATTGTCCGGCTTTCTTTCTCTTATAACTACTATAACTAACTAAAACTATACTAAAAAATGAAGACTAAATATACATACAAACAGATATGGATGATAGCCTATCCCATCCTCATCAGTCTGTTGATGGAGCAAATGATAGGTATGACAGACACCGCTTTCCTGGGACGGGTAGGCGAAGTGGAATTAGGAGCTTCCGCCATTGCGGGTGTCTTCTACATGGTAATATTCATGGCTGCTTTCGGTTTCAGCATCGGAGCACAGATACTCATTGCACGGCGCAACGGTGAACACCAGTACAAAGAAATCGGAAACCTGTTTTATCAGGGTATCTATTTTCAGGTAGGATTGGCGGCGGTCATGTTCTTCCTCTCCTACTTCCTGTCTCCGCTGATTCTGAAGCGCATTGTGGCTTCGGAACACATTTACGAAGCAGCCATCAGTTACCTGAACTGGCGTGTATTCGGCGCGTTCTTCTCGTTCAGCGGAGTCATGTTCCGTGCGTTCTTCCTGGGAACCACGCAGACAAAGACACTGACGCTGAACTCCATAGTAATGGTATTGAGCAATGTGGTATTCAACTACATTCTCATCTTCGGAAAATTCGGTTTTCCGGCTCTCGGCATTGCCGGTGCGGCTATCGGTTCATCCCTTGCCGAACTGGTTTCCCTGGTGTTCTTCATCCTCTACACCCGCAGCCGCATAGACTGCCGTAAGTACGGACTCGACCGCATACCTAAATTCTGCAGTGAAGTATTGAAACGAATATTGAACGTTTCCTTCTGGACTATGATACAGAACGTCATTTCACTGTCCACCTGGTTCCTGTTCTTCCTCTATGTGGAACACTTGGGAGAACGGTCGCTTGCCGTTACAAACATCGTCCGGAGTGTATCCGGCATATTGTTCATGGTGATGATGGCATTCGCATCTACTTGCGGTTCACTGGTCAGCAACCTCATCGGTGCAGGTGAAAAAGACTGCGTAGCGGGAACCATCCGGCAACATATACGCATCGCCTATGTATTTGTGCTGCCGCTGGCATTGCTATTCTCGTTATTTCCCAAAGTAGTGCTTGGCATCTATACAGATATGCCGGACTTGCAGGATGCAGCGGTACATTCACTTTGGGTGATGTGCTCCGCATACTTGTTCCTTGTGCCCGCCAATGTTTACTTCCAGTCAGTGTCAGGAACCGGAAATACACGTACAGCACTGGTGATGGAATTGGCGACACTGGTGATCTATGTAGCTTATATCACCTATACCATCCTTTACTTACGCCTGGATGTAGCTTTGTGCTGGACATCTGAAATGGTTTACTCCATTTTTATCCTGCTATTCTGCTGGTGGTATATAAAAGGAGGACAATGGCAAGAGAAACGTATATAATTTGTATATTTGCTGCAAATAACCGTAACGAACAACATATATGAAACAAGTAAATTTATTGCTTATGTCAGCAGCTATGACATTGGCTGCCTGCGGCGGGACAAAGGACGCAGGGCAAGCCGAAGCACCGCTTATCGAGCGGTCGGACATCCAGATTGAAGGCAAGCGCATGACTCCCGAAGCCCTTTGGGCTATGGGACGCATCGGTGGCGTTGCCGTATCACCCGACGAAAAGCAAATTGCTTACACGGTAGCTTATTACAGCGTACCGGAGAACAAAAGTAACCGCGAGGTTTTCGTAATGAACGCAGATGGAACAGCGAACAAACAAATCACTCGTACCCCCTGGCAGGAAAACGAAGTGACCTGGATAAAGGGTGGTACCAAGCTGGCATTCCTCTCTAACGAAAGCGGCAGCAGCCAACTATGGGAAATGAATCCTGACGGCAGCGGACGCAAACAGTTGACGCAATATGACGGTGACATCGAAGGTTATTCTTTCTCCCCCGACGGCAAGAAGTTGCTTTTCATAGCACAGGTGCAGACCAAACAAAGCACTGCCGAGAAATATCCCGACCTGCCGAAAGCGACGGGTATCATCGTCACCGACCTGATGTATAAGCATTGGGATGAATGGGTGACCGGTGCCCCGCACCCTTTTGTGGCGGATTTTGATGGAAACGGTATCAACAATATAAAGGATATACTGGAAGGCGAACCTTACGAAAGCCCAATGAGACCTTGGGGTGGCATCGAGCAACTGGCATGGAGTCCTGCCGGAGATAAAGTGGCTTATACCTGCCGCAAGAAGACCGGTCTGGCATACGCCATCTCCACCAACTCGGATATTTATATCTACGACCTTGCAACCAAGAAGACAGACAATATCACCGAAGAAAACAAAGGCTATGACACGAATCCCCAGTACTCTCCCGATGGTAAATACATTGCCTGGCAGAGCATGGAACGTGACGGTTATGAAGCTGACCTGAACCGCCTCTTCATCATGAATCTGGAAACAGGTGAGAAACGTTTCGTCAGCAAGGAATTTGAATCGAACGTAGATGGTTTCTTGTGGAATAGAGACTCTAAGAATATTTATTTCATCGGTGTCTGGCATGGTGAAACACAGATTTACAATGTCGATCTTGCTGCCAACGATAAGGTTACGCAGTTGACAGACGGTATGTATGACTATGCTTCCCTCGCCCTCGCGGGAGATAAAGTAATCGCTTTACGCCACTCCATGAGTATGGGTGATGAAATCTATGCCGTATCTGCCACCCGCAACGGTGACGCTTTTGCCGAAGCAAAGCAACTGACCTTCGAAAACAAGCAGATTTACGACCAGTTGGAAATGGGTAAAGTAGAAGCCCGCTGGATGAAGACTACGGACGGCAAACAGATGCTGACATGGGTTATCTATCCGCCGCAGTTTGACCCGAATAAGAAATATCCTACCCTCCTGTTCTGTGAAGGTGGCCCGCAAAGCCCCGTAAGCCAGTTCTGGAGCTATCGCTGGAATTTCCAGATTATGGCTGCCAACGATTATATCATCGTAGCTCCCAACCGCCGCGGACTTCCGGGCTTCGGAGTGGAATGGAATGAGGCCATCAGTGGAGATTATGGTGGCCAGTGTATGAAAGATTACTTCACAGCGATTGATGAAATGGCGAAAGAGCCGTTTGTCGACAATGATCGTCTCGGTTGCGTAGGTGCCAGCTTCGGTGGCTTCTCCGTTTACTGGCTTGCCGGACATCATGATAAGCGCTTCAAAGCATTCATTGCACATGATGGCATCTTCAACATGGAAATGCAGTATCTGGAAACAGAAGAAAAATGGTTTGCCAACTGGGATATGGGCGGCGCATACTGGGAGAAACAAAATCCGGTGGCACAACGCACATTCGCCAATTCTCCACACCAGTTTGTAGACAAGTGGGACACACCTATCCTCTGCATTCATGGCGAAAAAGACTACCGCATCCTTGCCAACCAGGCAATGGCTGCTTTTGATGCCGCCGTAATGCGTGGTGTTCCTGCCGAATTGCTGATTTATCCGGATGAAAATCACTGGGTATTGAAACCTCAGAACGGCATCCTGTGGCAGCGCACATTCTTTGAATGGCTGGACAAGTGGTTGAAATAAAAAAACAGACGATTGAAGGCTCCTGAAACAGACCATCTGTTAGGGATAAACAGACCGTCTATTTGATACGAACAGACCATCTATTCGCAGTGAATAGATGGTCTGTTTTTTATCTCTGCATCAAACCCTGTAATTCAAGGCATAAACGTTGTTTTACTTCTTCCATCGGCACCTCCCGTTTCAGCTCCTGTTGCAGCGAAGTTACTCCTTTATCTATGAATCCGCAGGGGTTGATATAACTGAAATATCGTAAATCAGTATTCACATTCAGCGCCAACCCGTGCATAGTGACGAAGTGGCTGCTGCGCACACCAATAGCGCAAATCTTACGGGCACGGGGCGTATCACCTTCCAACCAGACACCTGTTGCTTTCGCCAGGCGACCGGCAGCGATACCATAAGAGGCACATACACGGATTACAGCCTCTTCAAGCAAGTGCACATATTCTTTCAGTCCCAACGAGAATTCTTCAAGATTCAGGATAGGATAACAAACCAGTTGTCCCGGACCGTGATAGGTAATATCCCCGCCCCGGTCTATGTGATAAAGCGTCGCTCCTATCCTTTGAAGCTGGTCCTCACCCAGCAGCATATTGCCTTCTTTACCGCTGCGGCCTAAGGTGTAGACATGCGGATGTTCGCACAAAATGATGTGATTCTCGTACTCCTGTCCCGCCTGTTTGGCACGGATAAGGGCATCAAAACATTCCGTTTGCCGGGTCCATGCCTCGGCATACGGAATGATATTCCAGTCAGTTATATTCAGTTTCATGCCGACAAAGTTAAGATTTTAGGGATAAAATCGTATATTTGCCGACAGCAAAATGAAAAAAGATGAAACATAACTTCCCACAAGTAGATTTGCCGGTCGAAATGCTGGCATGGAGAGATGTAACAGAAGATATTCTGAATCTCTATCGCCAGTCATGCCGATTGAAGGCATGCATTTTTGCACTTTGCACAGAAGGGACGATCACGGCATCCATCAATCTGATGGAACACGAAATCAAAAAGAATGATCTGATCATTCTGATGCCGGGTACCATCATACAGCTTAATGAGCAAGTAGAAAAAGTACGGCTTTGCTTTGTAGGCTTCTCCTCTCACTGCGTCAATGGTATCAATCTGTTACAAGCTACTATGGGATCGTTCTCTAAAATATGGGATAACCCGATTATCAGCGTCACAGATTTAGTAGCCTCCTATTTCGTAGATTATTTCGCACTGCTGACACGCATATCCATTTCCCACCCCACCGCTACCAGCACAGCAATGGCGCAAAGCTCACTCCACAGCATTCTGCTTGGAATTAATGCTCTTTATGCCAATCGCCCGCAAAGCATTCTTGCCAAAAGCCGCAAAGAGGAAATCTGCCAGAAATTCGTACAACTGGTTATTGAAAATTATATGACTGAGAGACGCGCTCAATTCTATGCCGACAAGCTGGGAATTTCATTGCAGCATCTCAGCACTACCGTAAAGCAAGTAACAGGAAGGAATGTACTCGAAATTATTTCGCATGTGGTGATTACGGACGTCAAAGCACGGCTGAAGTCCACTGATATGACTATTCAGGAAATAGCCTATTCACTGAACTTCCCCAGTGCCTCTTTCTTCGGAAAGTACTTTAAGAGGCACATGGGGATGAGTCCGTTGGAATATAGAAATAGCTAGTATCTTAAACGAAGACTGTTCAAGACTACCGATACACTGGAAAATGCCATAGCGGCACTTGCCAACATAGGATTCAGCAATAATCCGTTGATCGGATAAAGTAGTCCGGCAGCAATAGGAATACCTATCAGGTTGTAAATAAATGCCCAAAACAAATTCTGATGAATCAGGCGCACCGTCTGCCGGGAAAGGTTGAACGCTTTCGGCAACAGCAACAGATCCGAAGTCATAAGAGTGACCATCGCCACATCCATGGCAATATCCGTTCCTTTACCCATGGCAATGCTGACATCGGCACAAGCCAAAGCCTGTGAATCGTTGATGCCATCACCCACCATAGCTACCGTCTTTCTCTGAAGTTGAAGCTGGCGTACAAACTCTTCCTTATCATCCGGCAAAGCATCGGCAATATACCGGATATTACCCAGTCGAGCGGCAACAGCGGAAGCGGTGCGTTCACCGTCTCCCGTCAGCATATAGACTTCAATGCCCTGATTGCGGAGTTCCTTGACGGCCTCAACAGAAGTCGCCTTTATCTGGTCCTTGATGGCAACAATCGCAAGAAGTTCGTTCTCACGTCCAAAGTAGACAATGCTGCAACCATCAGATTCGTATTGAGTCAACATTTCACCCAACACATCGGTAAGACCGGCGTGATAATCCTTCAAGAGTTTATGGCTGCCTGCCCAGTACTCAGTATGCTGATAGGATACTTTGATACCTTTACCGGTGATACTTTGAAAACCGTCCAAAGTGGCGGGAACGATTTGTTCCTCCTCTTGCAAAGCAGTGACAATGGCACCAGCCAGCGGATGCTCTGATTTGAGTTCGGCTGCCAGAAGCACATCTTTATAATGTTCTTCCTGCGGCTGCGCCCAAAGCCAGCCAGTTACGGTGGGATGGCCTTCGGTCAGTGTACCGGTCTTATCCAGCACAACAACATTCACCTTCCGCATCTGTTCCAAAGCGACGGCATCTTTTATCAGGATATGGTGGTCGGCAGCCTTACCGATACCCACCATCAAAGCCGTAGGAGTAGCCAGCCCCAATGCGCAGGGACAGGCAATCACCAATACGGAGACTGCCGACAACATAGCATGAGAAAGCATATCTACACCCCCAAAGAACATCCAGATAAAGAATGTCAGAACGGACAGGCCTAAGACGACAGGAACAAAGATACCTGTAACCTTATCTACAATACGCTGCACAGGAGCCTTACTGCCCTGCGCTTCCTGCACCATACGGATGATACGCGCCAGCACCGTCTCCCCACCTACTTTCTCGGCACGGATAATGAACGATCCTTTCTGATTGATGGTTCCGGCCAGCACATGCGAGCCGATCTTCTTTTCTACCGGAATAGGCTCGCCGCTTATCATGCTTTCATCCACATAAGAGTCACCTTCAGTCAGAAAACCATCCACAGGGATTTGCTCGCCGGGGCGGACGCTCACCAGATCATCGATGTTCAGTTGTTCCAAAGGAATATCCAGTTCCTTACCGTCGCGTACTACACGGGCTTTCTTAGGTTGCAAACCCATCAGTTTGCGGATAGCAGTGGAAGTATTCCCCTTCGCACGTTCCTCCATGAGTTTACCTGTCAAAACGAAGGCGATGATAACCACAGCAGCTTCGTAATAGACATGAGGCTCCAACCCACGGTTATACCAGAAGTCGGGGAAGAAAGTATTGAAGACGCTGAACAGGAAAGCAATGGATGTACTCAGTGCAACCAGTGTGTCCATATTGCTGCGTCCCAGACGTGCTTGTTTCCAGGCACCGGTATAGAACGGTGTACCGAACAATACCAGCACAGGAATAGCAAGCACCATCTGTATCTCGTTGGAATAAGGTACATGCATGAAGACCATGGAAAGCAGCAACAGGGGAACAGCAAAAATCCACGCTCCTATCACCCTTGTTTTCAGGCGGCGATAACGTTTCTGTTGTTCTTCCTCCTGACGTTCTTCAACATGCTCTTCCTCAATGATGAGGTCGTAGCCCGCAGCCAATACGGCAGCACGAATTTCTCCGGATGTCAGCTTATCCGTCTCATAAGAGACAGACAGTGTATTGGAAGCAAAGTTAACCGAAGCATCTGCAACGCCCACCAACTTGCGAACTGTCTTTTCTACGTTATTGGCGCATCCCGCACAATGCATGTTCAGCACGGGAAACGTCTGTTTCTTTAAATTACCCATATATATATTGTTTTTTAGAAGTTCTGAAAACAACAGAACACAAATTACACGAATCACACAAATGCAGGTTTCGCTACAAGCGCGAAGGAGATTCGTATAATTCGCGAAATTTGTGTTCTACCCAGTGTTATAAACAATCTCTACAGGCCGTTTGTTCGACTACTTCTTATCCTCTTGCTTCGTCTCCTTCACGAATTCGGCTTCATAGTTGAACTTCTTGAAACCGGCTTTCAGTTTGTCCACATTTGTCTTTTCAGCATCGTATGTGATAGAAACTGTTTTGGTTTTCAAGTCTGTAGAGAATTCTTTTACTCCTTTCTCAAATTTAATGTTGCTCTTCACTTTCTTTTCGCAATTCTCGCAATGCATCTGTGAAACTTTAAAGACAGCAGTACGGATGTCTTTCGCCATTACCGCCGTTACACTCAATAAAGCCACTACAAGGGCAGCCATCATTCTCTTTGTTTTCATAAATACCTCCTTATTTATTGGTTAATAATATCTAAGTTACGAGCTACTAGTTTCTTGCCAGATTAAATCTCAGCCCGATATACGCTTTCGCCCCGTGCATCGGTCCCCACACCATAGTGGCGTCAAAGTTTTCTCCCCACGGATTAGACGCATCGATTATCGGATTCTTCTGCTTAAAGTTCGTCAGGTTCTCACCGCCGATATAAACAGACCAGCGACGGAAATAGCGCGTCACCTGTGCACTGAGTTGCTGGAAACTACCGTAACGACGTTCCCACGAAAGACTTCCGTCGGATAGTTCGTAAGGATCGGGCATTCTTCCACCACCATTCAACTGTAAAGTAGCATCAAACTGCCACAACCCCAAAGGCGTCTGATAAGAAGCAGTCAACAAGCCTTTATACTTACCAGTAAGTGGCTTCTCCATCAATTTACCATTATAGGTAGTTTTCGCATCCGTCAGACGGTAAGCCGCCGTCAGAGTGAAGCCTTTGAACAACGGATAATTGGCTTCTACCTGGAACACCTGCGAATAGGAACGGCCATCCAGATTATAAAAAGCCACTTCATGCGGATTGCTGTCCATATCCACTACTACCTGTTTCAGAAAATCCGTATAGTAATATTCTGCATTCACATTCAGCGTCTTGCCGAAAAAAGGAATATAAGTAGAAACACTCGCACCGTAATTCCACGCTTCCTCCTGATCCAAATGAGAAGCAATCTTCATCTTGCGGCTACTTGCCAGAAGATAGTTATTCTCTGCCAATACATGATTCGTACGGTATCCCTTGCCGGCAGACACGCGGAAGTGCAGATATTCATTCGGATTATACTTGACGTGGGCACGCGGTGTCACAAAAAAGCCGTATTCATTACTGTAATCTCCCCGAATCCCCCCCATCAGCATCAACTGATCGTTCAGATTGAATGTATATTGGACATAAGCTCCCGGAACAGACTCCTTCACAAATTTCTTCGTCAGCCCTTCTTCTGCCTGATTCGTCAGCCGATAGTTCTGATCGTAGCCGTCATAGTTGAAACTTAATCCGGCAGACAGGCTATGCTGTTTACTGAGCTCCGTTTCAAACAGCAGCGAAGCATAAAAATTACTCTGATCCACATCATACAGTTTACGCCCGTAATTGGCATCTTGATTATGCAACGTTCCCTGTAAAATCAAAGCAAGATTCGTATTCTTCTCTTTGTCGAAGATATAAGCATTCTTCGTGAACGCTTCGTAACGATTTGTTTTGATACCTATTTCATACAGGTCATGCGAAGGAGTATTTCCATGTGCTATCTGACCGCTGTTTCGAGTTTCATGCAACGCCTTTATACCTGCCTGGAATACATAGTGGTCACCCATATATGCCCATCGGTTCCAGACATTATATTGCTCCACACGAGGTATATCCACAAAACCATCATCATTAGAGTCATGAGATTTCGTCTCATTCTCATAATGTGCCAACAAAGAAGTGCTCCATCGCTTCGATAATTTTACCGTAGCATCCGCATTGGCTTCATAGCGGTTTGTACTGCTGGCAAAAAGATTTGCCGACACCCAATCCGCTTCCGGCAATTGAGGCTTCTTGAATTCTACATTGATCTGTCCGGTTATGGACTCATATCCATTCTTCACGGACGAACTTCCTTTGCTGACCTGTATACTCTGCATCCACGGCCCGGGTACGTATCCTAAACCATAAGGAGCTGCCGCTCCCCGGAAATTGGGGATATTCTCGGTCATCATCTGCACATACGTACCTGAAAGTCCTAACAGCTTAATTTGTTTGGCTCCCGTAGCTGCATCCGAGTAGCTGACATCCACGGAAGGATTCGTCACAAAACTCTCTCCCAGATTACAGCAAGCCGCACGTGTCAGTTCGGCACTACTGATCATATCTTCATTCATCACACTGGTACGCAGTTTCATAGTTCCCAGTTTGCGGGTCACTACATTTACTTCACTCAGTTCCACTCCTTCACGGAGAACAATATCAAGTTGTTGGTTTCCTTTGTCTACATGTATCGTGTCATTCTCAAAACCAATAAAACTAACCACAAGCATGTGGCTACGAGCAGGCTTATGAATGGAAAAGTTACCGTCTTCATTGGTAGTTACTCCATTGGTTGTATTCATCCAAAACACATTCGCTCCCGGAATAGATTCTCCGGCAGCATCTTTTACGACACCTGTTACTTGCGCCTGCAAAAAATTAAAAGTAAAAAGTGAAATTAATAAGAATATATATTTCATATATCTGAATTCATTTATTAAGGGTACAAAAATAGGATATATGTCGTGCAACAAGGTTGCAAGACTATCCAGCTATCAATTTTTTAAAAGAGAATGTGCAAAGAATCTTCCATTCCGTCCGTACTATCCCCGTATTGCCTCCATATCATCTCCGTACTCTTAGATACGGACAAACTACGGACCGGACACAGTTCAGATATAGCTTTGGATAGAACCGGACAGGAAGAAAAACACTTCTCCTGCACACCAATTGATTTTAAATAATGAGAACAGAATATAAGGCCAGATACTGCCTCGAACTATCAGGATGCGGAGGTACGGCATACGACACCTCTTCCAATTCCCTCGTAGGCAAGGAGTATTGGAAATCCGGCAATACTTCGCAGAAAAGTTGAATGACAGGTACAGTTATAACAGGACTTTCACATGAATATTTCACCAAATCCACTTTATAAAAAGTAGCCGTACAGCCTTCGTCTTTGCAAGATTTTTCCGGTTTATGAGAAGTTTTATGAGATTTGTGGCATTTGGCACAGCCATTGGTGCAGCATGCCTGCGCCGTCTCACAACGGGCACAACAATAATGAACAATAGAAACTCCCGCCCCTGCATAAACCACCATCAGGGACAATAAAACTGCCAATATGTAACGAAGTCTCTTCATATCCGGTACAAAGATAGCCAGATAAAAGCATTCATACCTATCTTTTTTCATTTTTTATATGTTCTATTCGTTAATATGTTCTATATTTGTCGATAACGAACTGATATCGAAATGTTGAATTTAACGAAGAAAGTCCAAATGAAAAAGCAATATGTCAGCCTACTTGTCATTCTACTTGCGGCAAGTGGCTTTTTATTTTCTTGCGGTAACACCGTGAACAAAAGTGCGGGTGCGCTGGAGTTCGACAGTATACAGGTAAATGAGGTAGCCCACCTTTTCGGAGACACTGCGAAGCCCGGCTGCAACATCATCATCAACTTTGCATACGCTAATAAGTCGTCCGACGAAAAGCTGAAAGACAGTCTGAACACCTATTTCCTTTCAGCCTGTTTCGGAGATAAATACATGACTCTGAAACCAGAAGAAGCAGTAAAGCTTTACAAGGAAACCTATATCAAGGATTATCTGAAAGATTTAGAACCTATGTATGCCAAAGATGAAGCTGAAAAAGAAGACTCCGCTTCAATATTAGCTTGGTATTCCTATTATAAAGGTATTGAAAGTCACGTGCAGTATTATAAAAAACATCTGCTGGTTTACCGCATCGACTACAATGAATATACCGGAGGCGCACATGGAATCTATATGTCTACTTTCCTGAATATGGACCTGCGCACTTTAAGTCCGATACGTCTGGATGATATTTTTGTAGGAGAATACCAGGAAGCTCTCACCGATTTACTATGGAACCAACTCATGGCAGACAATAAAGTTGCCACACGCCAGGAAGTGGAAGATATGGGCTATACAAGTACAGGAGACCTGGAACCGACTGAGAACTTCTACCTAAGTCCAAAAGGTATCACTTTCTATTATAACATTTATGAAATTGCTCCCTATGTGATGGGTCCGGTAGAAATTACCCTGCCTTATGAAATCATGTCGCATCTGCTGAGTGATGATACTATGGTACTGAACGAAATAAGAAACGAGAACTAATGATGATTTATGGATTATGATTTCTAAATGCCATGCAGCATACAACATAATTCATAGATCAAAAAATGATAAATAATAAATTATTCACATGGAAATCATTCTAAAGTACTTCCCAGACCTCACAGAGGCGCAGAAGCAGCAATTTGCGTCCCTCTATGAACTCTATACGGACTGGAATGCAAAAATAAACGTTATATCCCGTAAAGACATTGAAAATCTGTACGAACACCACGTACTCCATTCATTGGGCATAGCTAAAGTAATTCTCTTTACTCCCGGTACCCGCATCATGGATCTGGGTACAGGCGGTGGTTTTCCGGGCATTCCCCTTGCCATCCTATTTCCCGAAGTGAAATTCCATCTCGTTGACAGTATCGGTAAGAAAGTACGTGTAGCCACGGAAGTTGCGAACAGTATAGGGTTGAAAAACGTTACCTTCCGTCATGCACGGGCTGAGGAAGAAAAGCAATTATTCGATTTTGTCGTGAGCCGTGCCGTAATGCCGCTTGCGGACTTGCTGAAAATCATCCGCAAAAACATTGCCCCCGAACAGCACAATGTTTTGCCCAACGGACTGATTTGCCTGAAAGGTGGTGAGCTGGCAAACGAAACCATGCCCTTCAAGCACAAAACCATGATGTACGACCTGAAAGATTACTTCGACGAAGAATTCTTTGAAACGAAGAAAGTGGTCTACGCGGTACCCTGATTGCAAAAGTAATGACTAACATATACCTATCATGAAAATAAAAAGGTTTGAGTTTAATATGTTCCCGGTGAACTGTTATGTTCTGTGGGACGACACCCTTGAAGCCGCCGTGATAGACCCCGGCTGCTTTTATGAGGAGGAAAAACAAGCGTTGAAGAATTTCATTTTAAAGAATGAATTGAACGTAAAGCACCTCCTCAACACACATCTGCATCTGGACCACATCTTCGGAAATGCTTTTATGACCAAGGAATTCGGGTTGCCGATAGAAGCTAACAAGGCTGATGAATTCTGGATTGACGAAGCTCCGAAACAAAGTCGCATGTTCGGTTTCCAGTGGAACGAAATACCGGCACCAATAGGTCACTATCTGCACGACGGAGACATCATCACCTTTGGCAACACAACACTTGAAGCCATCCACGTGCCGGGACACTCACCGGGCAGCCTGGTTTATTATTCTGCCGAAGACCATTGCATGTTCTCCGGCGATGTACTCTTTCAGGGAAGCATCGGACGTGCCGACCTCACCGGTGGTAATTTCGACGAACTGAAAGAGCATATTTGTAGCCGCCTGTTCGTACTGCCCAACGAAACGATTGTCTATCCCGGACATGGCGCGCCAACTACCATCGGCATTGAAAAGGCAGAAAACCCATTTTTCAGATAAACTTAAAAAACAGATACTATCATGAAAAACGACCTATTAGCTTACCGCCACATCGGCATCAGCGAGAAAGATGAAGAAAAGATGCTCCGCAAAATAGGAGTCAGCAGTCTGGATGAGTTGATAGACAAAACCATCCCTGCAAATATTCGTCTGAAAGAACCGTTGGCATTGCCCGAACCAATGACAGAATATGAGTTCGGACAGCACATCACCCGGTTGGCGTGCAAAAACAAACTTTACACTACGTACATCGGCCTCGGCTGGTACAACACCATCACCCCCGCC
>OGZX01001060.1_pt1 | contig 29815 bp, 19 predicted proteins | sample 1576881 | NCBI WGS metagenome assembly OGZX01 (sample SAMEA3541542, study PRJEB24748) | human gut metagenome | biome: human gut; feature: human-associated habitat; material: faeces | place: China | collected 2012 | reverse complement strand
ATAACGGCTTGTCGGAGAGGAGCTTTGCACAGAGCTTCACCAATGGATAAATCGCGTCCTCGATCTTCCAGATCTCGCCCTTCGGGCCTCTTCCATAGGAAGGTGGATCCATGATGATCGCGTCGTAGTGGTTTCCACGGCGGATCTCACGCTCTACGAATTTTACGCAGTCATCCACGATCCAGCGGATCGGCGCATCCTCAAGGCCGCTGGATTTCGCGTTTTCCTTTGCCCAGGCGACCATGCCCTTGGAGGCGTCAACATGGGTCACGGAAGCTCCGGCTTTCGCGGCTGCCAGTGTCGCTCCGCCGGTGTAGGCGAAGAGGTTTAAGACCTTGACCGGGCGTCCCGCGTTTTTGATTTTTTCGCCAAACCAGTCCCAGTTTGCCGCCTGTTCCGGGAAAAGACCGGTGTGCTTAAAGCTGAAGGGCTTTAACTGGAAGGTCAGGCCTTTGTAGTTGATGCTCCACTGCTCCGGGAGACTGAAGAATTCCCACTCGCCGCCGCCTTTGGAGCTTCTGTGGTAGTGGCCGTTCATCTTTCTCCACTGTGGTGCCTTTTTATCGGTATCCCAGATGACCTGGGGATCCGGACGGACCAGAATATATTTTCCCCAACGTTCCAGCTTTTCTCCGCCGGAACAATCGATGACTTCGTAGTCCTTCCATCCATCTGCTATCCACATAATTGTATTCCATCTCTTTCTTTAGACTTTTTTGCGTAAAAACGGATCAGGGGCATAAAATGCCTATGATATACCAGTATAATAGATTCGGGGGATACTGTCAAATAGGAGTGGGGATGGAATGCGGGATGTTGGCGGAAATATGGGGAACATGAACGGAAAATGTGTCTTTCTGTGGCGGGAATGCGGCAGAACTGTGGTGGGGACTTAAGAGAATTGACAGGTATTTTCTGTTGAATATTCATGGAGTTACTGGTAAAATAAAATCAGATGTATTGTGAAATGAAAAATACGGGCCGGAAGGCAGAAATCCCATCGGCGAAGCTGATCCGGAATGGATGTTGGCGATAGTTATGCGCCTTTTGGGGTACAGGAAGGAGACGGAGCGAGTGAAGAAAAAAGGGTTAAGAATACTGGCAGCAGCGGCGGTCCTGACTTTCGGATGTCTGACGATGAACGCCTACGCAGCGGAAGGCTGGGCGCTTTCCAATAATATATGGACGTATCTTGATAAAAACGGAAACCGCGTGACGAATGAGTGGAAAAAGGGCGCGGACAATCTCTGGAGATATTTAAACAACAGCGGTGAAATGGCGGTCAACAGCTGGGCCGACAACGATTACTATGTGGATGCTAACGGAATCATGGTGGCGGATAAGTGGATGCAGATCGCGTCCCCGTACAGCAGAGACAGTCAGACCTACTGGTTCTACTTCGGTTCCAGCGGAAAAGTCACAAAGGACACCTGGAAGAAGATCGATGGAAAAAGTTATTACTTTGACGCTGACGGAATCATGCAGACCGGCTGGACCGAAGATGGGGATTACTATTTAAGCTCCAGCGGAGCGATGGTGACAGGATGGAGATATCTGGAGCCGAAGGATGAGGACAGCAGCCTTTACGGAACGGAAAGCGATGATGGAAAGTACTGGTTCTATTTTTCCGCAAGCGGAAAGAAGCAGAGCCCGTCGACCAGCGATGACGGCGGAGAGTATAAGGTAACAAAGATCGATGGAAAATACTATTGCTTTGACGCAGACGGACGGATGCGCACCGGCTGGGTGTATTTAGAAGGTGATCCGGAAAATTCAAGTAAGAGTTCGATTGCGGATTGGAGATATTTCGCGGAGAGCGGGATCCAGAACGCTACAGTCGGCGCGGCGATCTCAGGCTGGCTTTCCTTAAACCCGCCGGAACAGCTTCAGGACAATGTGGATGAGCCGGTCGTATGGTATTATTTTGATAAAAACGGCGAGCCAAAGACCGGACCGGAAGACGGAAAAGCGTCCACGAGCGATTTTGTCCGCATCAATGGAAAGACGTATCTCTTCGACCAGAAAGGAAATCCGGTCAAAGGATTAAAGAAGGTACGGATCGGATCGACCAGCGAATATACGTCCTACTACTTTGATGAGTCATCCAGAACCTCAGTAAAAGGAAAAATGACCGTCGAGGAGGGCGATGGAAATAAGACCACGTTTTATTTCAATGAAGGGACCTATGCGGGCCGCGGAACAAACGGCGTGAAGAACGGATACCTTTATTATATGGGAAAACTTCAGCAGGCAGACAGCTCGAGCCGTTACGCTCTGATCAGTATCCCGAATGGAAACGGCGGTTATCAGACGTATGTGGTAAACAGCTCCGGACGTATCTCCAAGAATACGACGGTAAAGGACCGCGATGGAAACAAATATAAAGTGAATTCCAGCGGGATCCTGACGCATATCAATGACGAGGCAGCAAGCTCCACGGAAGATTACGGCGAGCCGACCGAGCCGGTATTTGAGAATGACTGATATGGATCCAGGATAAATGATAAAGGATTTTTTGAAGGACCAGGGGCAGAGATGTTCCTGGTCTTTTCTTTTGCATTTCGTGCAGAATTTTGACATCTTGTGTCGAACCGATTGACACGCCTTGTTTTCTAATGATATTCTGGCGACAGAGACTTGAAGATAAGAGGGAGGCGGATCGCATGAGATATAATTTTAGAAGATGGATGGCAGGATTATTGACGGCAGTGATGGTGGGATCCACGATCATATCACCAGTGTATGCTGAATCAGCTATGATTCGACCGGATACTGATTTTGAAGTATATACGGCGAGTGATGCAGTGAAGGAGAAAGCGACACAGTCAGACACGGTGAGAAAACCGCAGAGGGCGAAAAAAAATGAATTATTGAAGCTTAAGGCATCGGACTCCAATGCGCTTCTCAGGACATTGAGTGCCGGAGCAGAGTATGATCTGAAGAATGGGGAAGTGACCATTGATCAGAACGGCGATTACACGATCAGCGGCACATATAAAAAGACGACTGGAACGGATCATGTGATCACGGTGAAGAAGAATGTTTCTGCGACGATCACTTTAAAGGGTGTGTCAATTGAAACCGCAAATGCGAATACAGTTCAAATGTCCTGTATTGAACTTGAAGAGGGAGCGGATGTGACGCTGGTTCTCTCCGGAATGAATAACCTGTATACAGTCAGCAACTCCGGCGCGGCGATCCATGTGCCGGAAGGAAGCAGACTGACGATCCGGGCAGGATCTGATCAGGATGTCCTGTATTCGTTTGCGCGCGCTTATGGAGCTGGAATCGGAGGAAACAGCGGAGAGGGACATGGCGAGATCACGATTGAAAGCGGAACAGTGGCAGCTTGTTCTGGAATGAGGCTGACAGATAAAGGAACGGAAAAAGAAACGGAATCGGACAGTGGAGCCGGAATCGGATCTGGTTCGGCGGGAATTGGCGGTGGTATGATTACAATCGCTGGTGGATCTGTTTATGCAGCAGCATCTGTTGGAGCTGGAATCGGTGGTGGATATAAGGGAACATCGGGCTCTATTGTGATTTCTGGTGGAGATGTAGAGGCACGGGGCGGAGAGTATAACCGTAGCGTGAATGCTGTTGCAATCGGTCCAAAGATGGTCGATGGTAAGAATAATAGTTTTACATTGAAAGCCAGTGGAAAAGAAAAAGCAACGGCAGAATTCCTTGGAGTTGATCAAACCAAAACATACACGGTCAATATTGGAGAGGAGCAGACTATCGAGTATCCGGGAAGCCGTGTGGTGATCAAGTATGGAGAACAGACACGAAATGGGAAGCTTACCGTTACTCCAGAAGAAGGTGTTACCTATTCTGGAAACGGAAGAGTTGAGATCGCCGGATCTGGTCCATATACAGTTACAATGGCAGATTCTGGGACAGCGACAAGGGAATTTATTGAGATCAAGAGCAGCTGTACCGTTACTTTGCAACAGCTCAATATTTATCCGAATGCACAGAAGGTTCCTGCAATTGATATCGATGCGGAACTTAAAAAGGTGACCTTAAAGCTGGAAGGCAGAAATATTCTTAAGGGCGCTGAGCTTGCGGCGGCGATCGATAATCATGGGACTCCGCTGGAGATAACAGGAAGCGGAAGTCTGGATGCCACAGCCGGCTCCGGGTCTGCGGCGATCGGTGGCAGCTGCTATGTAAATTCTGTGCCGGTAGGCAAAAATATTACGATCTCCGGCGGTGATCTGACCCTGCGGTCAAATGGAGATGGAACCTGTCTGGGAGCTGGTGTTGCCGGCAGCACAAGTACGGGGAGTGCAGATAATCTGGTCATTTCCGGTGGAAATGTAAACCTGATCAAGAGCGGGGGCGGTTATTGTATTGGATCGACAGACTTTGATGTTGCTTCGAAACCGAATATCCGGATCACAGGAGGAAATGTCACAGCGACGGTGTCCGGAGACACAGGAAAAATCTGTCAGAGTCCTATCACGATAGCGCCTGAAAATGGAAAAACAGCGACACTGTATACAGGAAACTCAGCTCCGGGAAGCGCGGCTCTCGGGCTGCGCGGGGAAGGAAAATATGAACCCGCGTCAGAGAAGTATATGCGTGTAAAGTTTGGAACACCGCATAAGCTTACTGTTACGGGAGGAACGATCACCTCAACAGAGTCCGAATTTGCGGAAGGTGAGAAAGTGCCGGTCAGCGCGAGTGCCAAGATCACGGATGGAGCCGGAGAAACCTTGTATTTTGCAGGATGGACGGTTAAAAAAGGAAGCGGAACGTTTGCGGATCCTTTGTCTTCCGGAACAACATTTACGATGTCCGATGTGGATACAGAGATCAAGGCGAACTATACAGGTGGATATTCTGTTACAGTTGCTGACGGAACCATCACCCCGGGACAGGAAAACTATGCGCCGGGCAGCACTGTCACGATCACAGCGAAAGATAAATCTTCGGAAAAATTATGTTTCGATCGCTGGGAGATCACGAACGGAAACGGAGAATTCTTAAACGGAACGGCCAGTCAGAAAACGGCACAGCTTAAAGTAAACAGCAGCCTGTCCGTAAAGGCGGTCTATGTTTCCGGGCACAGCCTCACGGTAAATAATGGAACTGGAAGCGGAGCTTATAGAACTGGGGATATAATCGAGATCACGGCATCTCTACCGGCGGGATCAGAATTTTCGTCATGGACGCTGGATTCTGGCTCAGGAACCTTTGAAAACTTCTACAGCAGCACGACAAGATTTACAATCGGATCAGAAGATGCTGTGGTCACAGCCCAGTATAAGGGCGAAGGACTCACCGGTGACTTCATCGTGAGCGGTGGAATCCTGGGAACAGATTATAAATATGAGAACAAAATACTGACCATAACGGGCAGCGGAAAATACGAGATCTCCCTGAAAGAGGGCATTGAGACGACTGGAAATCAGATCACGGTTCAGGGCGGAAAACCTGTAATTACGCTCCATAGCGTAAAAGTGAATGGAGACTATGCGCTCAGTATCAGGAATAAAGCAAATGTGACGTTGATCCTGGATGGGGAAAACTCCATGTGTTCCAAACAATCGAACTGTGTGTATGTGGAGGACAATTCTTATCTCACGATCACGAGCATTCAGGGCGATGGAAGCTCTGCGGGAACACTGCGTGCAGAAGGAAATAAGTCTGGCGAGATCAATCATGCCGGAATCAGAGGCGGTTCCATTACTGTAAAAGGCGGAACAGTTATCGCTAAAGGTGAACATGAAGCGGCAGGAATCGGCAAAGACGCGCGTGAACGAAACACAAATTTCTCCATTTCGATCGAAGGAGGTACCGTGGAAGCTGACGGCGGATGGGGAGGTGCCGGCATCGGAAGCGCAAGCCAGGCAGGCGGAAATGTCAATATCAGTATTTCCGGCGGAACCGTAAAGGCTGTCGGAGGCCAGGGCTCTTCCGGTATCGGAATCGGATATAATAGCTGGGCGAAGAGCAGGATAACGATCACCGGCGGAAGGACAGAAGGAAAGGGAGGAAACCGGAGCTATGGCGAAAATACGACCAGCGGTGTCGGGGCAGGCTCAAAAAATGATGATGTGGAGTTTTTTATTGATAAGAAAGCGCTGATCATGCACGGACTGAGTTCCGCAGATAAGAAGGTTACAGCGGAGGAGATCAATAAGAAGACCACAAGGATGGGACGCTGCGCGGTCATTTATTTTCAGGCCGATGAGAGCGGAGAGGCCGCTTCGATCTCACTGACGCCGGAGACGGAGGTAATGTATCCTGGAAGTTCAAAACAGTTTACCGCAGCTGTTAAAGAAGCAAAAGATCCGACGGTGGACTGGCGTGTATCCGGAAATACCAGCAGCGATACAAAGATCAGTTCGCTGGGAATCCTGACGGTGGGTGCGGATGAGAAAGCGGAAACGCTCAGCGTGACAGCGGGCTTAAGGTCATATAATAAAACTGCATCCGCCGAGGTAACAGTGAAACAGATCCAGACAGGTCTTGTGGTTAATTCAAAAGAAATTGAAGTTGGAGATTTTGTTTCTGCTGTGATGACGGTTCCGGAAGGAATGAGTGGACAGATCCGGTTTTATGTAGATAAAGCCGCGGTGGGAAGTCCGATCACATCAACGGGAGGCAAAACATCGTTTAAGATCGGAAAAGAACTTCTCCCGCTGGGAACACATGAGATCTATGCGGAATATTACGGAAATGGATTCCGGGTCAAGAGTGGACAGATCTCAGTGACTGTAAAAAAACGTAATCCACAGATCGTAAGCTGGCCGGAAGCTATAAGGGAGATTTATTATGGTCAACAGGCATCAAATGCCGGACTGCAGGGCGGACAATCTGGAGCTATACCTGGCGACTTTGGTTTTGATGTCGCATGGCCGGAAGTGGGAACAGATGAAGCTCTGTGCCACTTTACGCCAAAGCCAGATTACCGCGATACGTATGAGACGATCTACAATAAAATTAAGATTAAAGTTTTGCCGGCAACTCCGAAAGTCGAGGAGAATCCTGCGGTAAATATTCAGTATGGACAGTCCCTGAAAGATGCGGTGATCTCTGGAGGAAAGGTGATCAATCCAAATTATATATCAGGGCAGAAGAAGATGATTGTGGATGGAAAATGGGGCTTTAAGGATCCAGATTCTGTACTTTATCCAGATACATCCTGCGCAGTAGTATTTACCCCGGAGGATACGAAAAACTACACGGGAGCGACTGAAACAGAAGTTTCGGTTACTGTTTCGGCGGCAAAACCAGATCTCACTATGGAACTTGACCGGGAGACGCAGGTTGCAGGAAAGCGGATAACTGTTTCGGCAAAAGCGAAAAATGCGTTTTCTTCTGCACTTGAGGATGTACCGGAGATCCGAATTTCTTATCAGATCGGGGATGGAGCTGAGCAGACTGCTTCAGGAAATGAGATCCAGATCCCTATTGGTACCGCTGTCGGGACGATCATCACGATCACGGCGAAAACAGCTGCTGTTGATGGCAGATATATTGAAACTTCCGAGACAAAAACGGTGACAGTGGCAGACAAAACGATCGTGGATAAGCAGATATCTGTGACGGTACCTGATGTGGAATATGGCAGCTCACCAGTTCCGGAGGGAACATTTGCGGGAAATGTGGATGGAGATGAGACATGGGCTTACACGTACAGTGTGGATGGTGGAAATACATGGAGTACGGAAGCACCGAAAACAGTGGGAAGTTATCTTGTAAAAGCTTTTTATGAGGATGACTCACAGAAAGGAGAGAATATTTCTTCCTGGAATATTATTCCCAAAACGGTGATTGTGGCGGGCATTGTACTGGAGGAAAAAATCTATGACGGAAGAACTGACGTGAATGTGAGGTCAGTAAGCTTTGGCGGTCTTGCAAACGGAGATACTCTGGAGTCAAAGGATTATTCTGCAGCAGCAGAATTTGAAGATGCAAATGCGGGAACAGATAAAAAAGCTTTTGTAGAGGTTTCCTTATCCGATACGGAAAATGCAAAGAATTACGTTCTGGATCAAGCAGGAAAGTTCATTCTCGATGGACAGAGCATCAAAAAAGCCGAAGCGCCCTCTGTTCCGGAGATCTCTGAGGCGTACAGCTATGGAATAAGCGGAGAGCAGGAGATCGTTCTTTCCGGATTCTCGGAAGACTGTGGAGAGATTTCTGGCGGAAATGCCGATATTATATCTGATGAGTCCGGCATCCTGGAAGAGAAAATTGCCGTAGAGGGGACGCAGTTAAAATTCGCGCTGAAGAAGAATGACAGATCACAGATCGGAGCATCAGCAGTGATCCGGGTCAGTGGCGTTCTTACGGAAAACTATGAGATACCGGATATTCAGGTCGTAATCTCTCTGAATGACAAGAATGAGCAGCATCCGATTGCGGGAACGATTACGTTCCAGCTGAATGGTGATGAAAAAACATTCACAGCTGAGATCGGGGCTGTTGAGGGCGCAGAGTACAGTTTTGACGGTACCACCTGGTCAGACAACAACCGGAAAGATGACTGCCAGCCGGATACCCTGTATCACGGATGGATCCGTCTGAAGGAGACGGAGACAGAAAATGCGGGACCTGCGGCGGAGGTTTCCGGAAGAACTCCGAAACTGGCAGAAAAGCCGCCTGTGGACGGACCGGAGAAGCCCGGAGATGGCGGGAATACTGGAGGAGACAACGGCACAAAGCCTGGAGATGGCGGAAATGCTGGAGAAGATAACGGCACAAAGCCTGGAGATGGTGGAAATTCCGGAGAAGATAACGGCACAAAGCCTGGAGATGGTGGAAATTCCGGAGAAAACAATGGCTCAAGACCAGAAAGTGGAACTGGTTCATCCAGTTCAGACTCTTCCAAACCGGAGATCAGTGAAAGAAAGCCGGATATCAGCCGTGACAGTAAAAAGGGATATATTGATCCTGTAAAGGGAATTATCCCGGGCGCTGCGAACAAAGCGGTAAACGATGGACACAGCCATTGGATGAAGGATAAGAATGGCTGGTGGCTGAGATACAGCGATGGCAGTTATGCGGCAGGAAAGATGATCGTGGGAGAGCACGATAATATGCAGACGGTTGAGCATCAGTGGGAACTGATCAACGGAAGCTGGTATGCATTTGATGAGCAGGGATATCTGCGTGTTGGACTTGTCTATGATGCCGGTTATAGGGGCTGGTTCTATATGGACGAAAATTCCGGAATGCAGACTGACTGGGTACTCATCAATGAAAGGTGGTATTTCTTCAATCCGGTTTCTGATGGAACAAGAGGAATGATGTTTATCGGAAGAAAAACGCCGGATGAGTATTTTGTGACGGAAGATGGAAGCTGGGACGGAAAGACAAAATAATAAATAAGAGAACAGCCGGGTGAAGTGAGAAAACTCCCTCTTTGCAGTTTATGGGATAAACGCGCAGAGAGGGAGTTTTTATCATTTATGAACCTAAAAATTCAGAGAAATAATCAATGAAAGGCAGTCTCATTAAACTTCTTTACCATTGATCAAAACGTGCTGGATCACACCTGTCACATCAAACGGACAGCCGTCAACAATGACAACATCGGCGTCTTTTCCTTCTTCCAGAGAACCGACACGGTCAGCGATGCCAATGTGCTCGGCCGGGTTGATCGTTACGGCGCGGAGCGCGTCATACTCGTCCATGCCGGCTTTGATCGCAAGCCCTGCGCAGAGCGGCAGATAGTGGAGCGGAGTGACCGGAGCATCCGTGATGATGGAGACGTGACATCCGGCTTTCGCGAGAATGCCAGGTGTCTCCCAGGTCTTATTCTGGAGCTCAAATTTGGAGGCATGTCCGAAGGTCGGGCCGACAGCCAGCGGGAGGTTTTCCTTCGCAAGCTCATCCACGATCATATGGCCTTCTGTGACATGTTCCAGGGTCAGGCCGACACCGAATTCTTTCGCGATACGGATCGCAGTGAAGATATCGTTTGCCTGATGGGCATGGGCTTTTAACGGGATCTCATGGTTTAATACCGGGATCAGAGCTTCAGATTTCTGGTCATATGCCGGAAGCTTCGATACATCGTCACCGGCAGCCTCGACCTTTGCCTTGTAGAGTTTTGCTGTATTTAACGCTTCGCGGATCTTTGCGGCATTTGTCATACGGCTGGAGATTCCCTGTTTCTGGTAGCAGCGTTTCGGGTTTTCACCGAAAGCGCATTTCATAGCGACCGGGAATTTAACGATCATGTTGTCAACACGGGTTCCAACCGGTTTGATAGCAGCGAAGGTTCCGCCAATGGAGTTGGAGCTGCCTGGGCCGGTTGCGAAGCAGGTAACACCGGCTTTCGCAGCCATCTCCATACACGGATCAAACGGATTGATCCCGTCGATCGCCTGTACCTGCGGAGTTACCGGATCGTTCATCTCATTGTAGTCATGTCCCTCGTAGCCGATCCCGTAGCCGTCGAGACCGATGTGACAGTGCGCCTCAACGAATCCCGGGTAGACCTGAAGACCGGTGGCATCGATCACCTCGGCGCCTTCCGCAGAGAGATCCTTACCGATCTTTACAATTTTTCCGCCATCGATCAGAATGTCAGCGATAAAGGTGTCTTTTGATACCGCTGTGTGAAGTGTTCCGTTCTTGATACAAATCATGGGAATTCCTCCTTTTTTTGCATTTTTCTCTATCATACCTGCTGAAATGGATAATTTCAAGACTTCTTTATGTACAAAATATAAAAAACAGTTATTTTAGATGGGAGTTTTCTGAACGAAAAATTTTACATGATAAAGCAGAGACTACGGGAAGACCATGTATTGTAATTGAAAAAAGACAAGAGGGATGCTGGAAGTGCCTGTTCAGGAGTCGGTTTCAGGAGAAATAGAAAAAGAGTTCTTCAACGAAAATGATGAAGAACTCTTTTGCATCGGAAGTATATTTCATTCAGTCAAAGTGGCGATATCAAAAAGTAATCAGGACGGACTGCGCCACTATGAAACAACATTCACTGGCGTCCCTTCCAGAAATCCCTTTACGTTTCCGGCAAGAATGGACACGAGTCTCTGTCTCGTCTCGAGACCTTTCCATCCCATATGCGGAGTCAGGATCACGTTGTCGAGCGTGTAGAGCGGGTTGTCAGCTTTCGGAGGCTCAGTTTCCTGGACATCGAGTCCTGCACCGGCAATCTGATGGTTTTCGAGAGCTTCAATGAGAGCCGGCTCGTCCACGAGAGCGCCGCGGGAGGTATTGATCAGGAAGGCGGTCGGCTTCATGAGCGCCAGAGTGTCCTTGTTGATCATATGCTTTGTCTGCGGAGTCAGCGGGCAGTGAAGGGAAACATAATCGCTATTTTTTAAAACGGTCTCGAGATCCGTATAGTGGACGCCGTTCTCGTCGGTTCTCGGTGTTCTTGTATACACGAGAATGTTCATATCCAGTGCCTTGGCGATTTTCATCACAGTCTTTCCGATATGTCCGGCACCGATGATGCCGAGTGTTTTTCCGTTTACTTCGACATGCGGAACCTGAAGGTTCTTTGTAAAGTTGTCATGGTTTCCGTTCGCGAGCATCTTCATCTGGACCTGCATGGTGGAACTCAAATTTAAGATCATCATGATCGCAGTGTGAGCCACGCGCTCGGAGCTGTAGGCCGGAATGTTGCAGACAGTGATCCCCATCTCACGTGCGGCATCGAGATCCAGGTTGTTGTAGCCGGTCCCTGCTTCACAGATCAGCTTTACGGAAGCCGGGAATTTCCGGATCAGATCGCCGCTCACCGGCATTTCCTTTGTCACGATGATACCAGCTCCCTCAATGCGCTCTAAGAGCTGCTCCGGAGTAGTGTCATCATAGACGGTCACATCGGAAGAAAGAACGGAAAAGTCGAGATTTCCGTCAAAGTTCATCTTTTTCGCGTTTAATACGATACATTTGTCATTCATCAGTAAATCCTCCTGAAAAGCTGAATAATTGCAGGATCGGCAACCGGGCAGCGGCAGTCTGGATGTTATCGGTCATTATCAGATTGCTGCGGAAATTGCAGAAACTGTGCGAATATGAATTATATTTATTATATAATGAGTTAAAAAAAAAAACAAGCGACACTGCAGGCGGCATTCGACTCTAAAGCCAGTGGGATTGCGGTAGCCCTATTTCAAAACAGCCCTCCCATTATACATTTTCATATACCCCTTATTATAGAAAAAAGCTGCCCGCAATGGACAGCTTTTTTCTGTGTGATGGGTTTCTATATAAAATAAGGATTGTTGAGGGCGTTTTTACTGTGCTTTTCGCTGCATTTTTGCAACGAGGGCGCTGGTCCGCTGACGGTAGTCGTCGAGTTCGGTGACGATTCCCATGAAAGAGGAGATAAGATCTAAGGAGGCACGCAGAGTACTCTGCTCACCCTGTACGACTGCGCGTTTTGTAAGGCGCATAGCCTGCTGCGGCGCTGCCAGAAGCTTCTCCATATACTGCTCCACAAATGCGTCAAGTTCCGCATCAGGGACGCAGTGGGTAACGAGTCCCATATCCGCGGCTTCTTTTCCCTTTAAGGTCCGGGCTGTCCAGAACAGGTCTAAAGCTTTGTCCCGGCCGACGAGACGGGGCAGGAAATATGCTCCGCCGTCACCAGGTACAATTCCGGCATTAAAATAGCTTTCCGACATGGAAGCACTCTCCCCGGCGATCCGCACATCGCACATGAGAGCCATGTCAAGACCGGCACCGACTGCGGCACCATGGATCTTGGCAACCACCGGTTTATCGATTTCTTCTAAAAGAAGCGGAATTCTTTGGATTCCCTTCCAGAGTGAATTCTTTCTTGCGAGGGCTGTGGAGGAGATATCTTCATGACTTTCGAAGAATCCGTCACCGGCTGCCATTGCCTTGACGTCACCGCCTGCGCAGAACGCTTTTCCGTTTCCGGAAAGCAGAAGCGCATATACATCATCGTTGTCACGGACATCTTCCAACGCTTCTGTCCAGAGACGGATCATCTCCTCGCTGAAACAGTTGAGCTGCTTCGGACGATTCAGTGTGATGCGTGCAAGGTGGTCATGCACTTCGTAGATCAAGTCTGCCATAGGATATCTCCTCCCTTATTTACTCTCTTTATATACCATATTCGCGGGACGAAAACGGTCCCTTTGATACCAGATTATTCTTTATGATGAGTTCCGGCAACCTCTGATATCATTCTGTATTGTGGAACTGATTTCATTATATGGAATTTATTTCATGCTGTCAAGAGTATTTCAGCCCTTTTAACGGAAATTTTGCAAAAAAATGCCGCCCGGATGAAAAAAGATCCGGACGGTATCATGATGTGAAATCTTCCTTATTATATATCACAAAGCGGAATTCAGATCAGAAGCTCAGCAAAAGCCAGCCTGCCGCACACAGGATCAGGAGGAACAGGAGGTTGTAACCGGTAAATACGATCATATATTTTCCGGTCTTTGCTCCGGGAACTTCAGAGTACGCGCGGTAGGAGATCACACTCGCGAGCGATGCGATCAGTGTTCCGAGTCCGCCGACATTCACCCCGTAGAGGAGCGGGCGGACGGCAGAGGTAAAGCCGGAGAGCAGGATTGCAGCCGGGACGTTGCTGATACACTGGCTTAAAAGGACGCCGGCCGCAAATTCACGCCCGGAGATCAGCCGGGTGAGAAGAGAGGAGACTGCCGGGATCCTCTCCATGTTTCCGATAAACACAAAGAAGCAGACAAAGGTCAGCAGCAGAAAATAGTCGACCCGGAAAAAGAGCGTGCGGTCTTTCACAAGGACAGCAGCCAGGACAACAAGGAACATCACATGCCAGGAATAGATCCGCACCACGCATCCGAGACAAACGAGAAACAGAGCGAGGTAGAAGAGCATGGATGATCTTTCAGGCAAAATGGACTCTTCCATGGCAGTGCGGTCGATGGAAAGCGGCCGGTTCTTCAGAAGAAATACGGCAATTACCAGGAGCAGAGCGGAAAATACGGTGAGCGGCAGCATGTAACGGATCAGCGTCCCTGCGGAGAGTCCGAAGGTGGAATACAGATACAGATTCTGCGGGTTTCCGATCGGAGTTGCCATACTTCCGAGGTTGGCGGCGATCGTCTGAAGGACGATCACAGGGATCAGAAGTTCCGGGAGTCCGGCCATGTTTAAGATCAGGACGGAAAACGGCACAAAGGTGATCAGCGAGACATCGTTCGTGATCAGCATGCTGGAGAAAAAGCAGAGTACCGTCAGGGTCAGAGTCAGCTGACGTGTACTTTTCAGTCCGGCGAGCAGGCTGGAGCCGAGATAACGGAAGAGACCGATCTCTTTTAATCCTGCGACAACGGTCATCAGGGAGAATAAAAGAGCCAGCGTGCGGAAATCAATGTAGGAGAGATATTCCGAGGAAGGATGGACAAAGAACATGGAGACGACCGCCAGCAGCGCGGCTGCGGAGAGGACGGGTTCCTTCTTAATAAAAAAGAGCATGATTTTTTTCCTTTCGTATGGTAGGATAGGCATGGACTGTCCGTGTACTGTAACCCATAGATTGCAACAATATTATAAACAGTGGGTTTACTAATGTAAAGGAGAAGAGTATACTGTAAATGCTGACTTTGGAGGGAGAGGTTACCTGTGATCCAAAAGACAGCTTTACGGGAATTATGAAAAAGCAAAAATCGATGAAATAGCGGCAGAACAGGCAGAAGTCCTGGATTGCCGTTAAATTTACGGGAGGAACATTATGGGGAAGCAAAAGTTTTCAATTGCCTCTGCGGGGAACCGCCGGGCATTTCTTGACGGGATCCGGGACGGCATTCCGATCGCGTTAGGTTATTTTGCCGTCTCATTCTCACTGGGCATCGTGGCGAGAAATATCGGAATGACGTCTTTTCAGGGGATGATCACGAGTGCACTGTGCAATGCGTCAGCCGGAGAATATGCCGGATTTACGATGATCGCGGCCGGGGCTGCTTATCTGGAGATGGCGATCGTGACGCTGATCGCGAATGCGCGGTATCTTCTGATGAGCTGTGCGATGAGCCAGCGGATGGACCCGGAGATGCCGTTTTTCCACAGACTTCTGATGGCGTTTGATATCACGGATGAGTTATTCGGTATCACGATCGCAAGACCCGGTTATCTGAGTCCGTGGTACATGTACGGGGCGATCACAGTCGCACTTCCGGGCTGGGCAGTCGGAACAGCACTCGGCGCACTTGCGGGAAATCTGATGCCGTGGCGGCTTGTGAGCGCATTCAGCGTTGCACTCTACGGAATGTTCCTCGCGATCATCATTCCGCCGGCGAGAAAGAGCCGGATCCTTGCAGGACTCATCGCGATCAGCTTTGCGGCGAGCTACCTTGCGGAGAATCTTCCGGTGATCTCATCGATCTCCAGCGGCACGAGAACGATCATTCTGACCGTTGTGCTCTCATCCGCAGCAGCGATTCTCTTCCCACATCCGGCAGAGGACAGCGCGGCTGATACTTCCAAGGAAACAGCGGAAGAAACTCATGTCCATTCTGCAGACGCGGCAAAACAGGGCGCTTAAAAGAAAAAGAAGTTTTTGAAAAATGTCTTGTTAAATTAAGAAGGAATACAGAAAAAACATGGAAAAGAATATTTATCTCTATATTGCGGTGATGGCGGGTGTCTCTTACCTGATCCGTGTCCTGCCGCTCACATTGATCCGGAAACCGATCAAAAATCAGTTTATCCAGTCATTCTTATATTACGTCCCATATGTGACGTTAGCTGTTATGACATTCCCGGCGATCCTCTCCGCCACAAACAGTGCGGTGTCGGCGGCGCTGGCGCTGGTCATCGGAATCATCGCGGCGTGGTGCGGAAGAAGTCTCCTGTCTGTTGCGGTGATCTGCTGTGCGATGGTATTCGTCACGGAAATTTTCTTGGTGTAGCAAAAATACATAAAACACATACATTTAATAAAACAAAAGCAGTTTCGGTATCTGATCATCCATCGATCAAATGACCGTGCTGCTTTTTTCACTTTATAGAAGACCGATTACGGCGTTCTCACCGGGCGTGAAAAAACTGCGAAAAGAGCAGTACATGGCGCAGAAAAACGGAATGTGGCGGTCTGCCAGACCAATGCTTTAACGTCGTAAAATAAATGAGATAAAATCTTATTGTCTGAAATTTCATAATGCGAAATATATTCCATTTTAGCAAAAGTGCTGATTTTCTGAGCGAAAATTTGGCAATTATTTGGAAGAATCGTACTTGTATTTGTGCGGGAAAGTTGCTATAATCAGTAGCCGTGTTGAGCGAAAAAAAAGAGTAATGGCTCATAAAAGCTGATTACATGGAGGTTTACCCATGAAGAAATTATTTGCATTCTGCGCAGGACTTCTGGCGGTCTTAAACCAGACTGCAGTTACAGCGCTTGCGGCAGAAACAGAGGCTGCCGGGACGGCAGCACAGACGCCGCTGTGGCTTTGTATTCCATTTGCGGGACTCCTGCTCTGTATCGCGGTCCTTCCGCTTGTCAAAGCAGAGTGGTGGGAGGCGCACCAGCCGCACGCAGTTGTGTTCTGGTCCCTGCTTTTCCTGATCCCGTTCGCCGTGAAGTACGGTGTGCCGAAGGCGGCGGAGACGACACTGGAATGTATCATAAACGACTACCTGACATTCATCGTCCTTCTTTTCGGATTGTTCTGTGTGTCCGGTAATATCACCCTGTCAGGTGATCTCGCTGGTTCCCCGAGGATCAATGTGGGACTTCTGGCACTCGGAACCCTGTTATCCAGCTGGATCGGTACCACCGGTGCCAGTATGCTGATGATCCGTCCGATCATCAAGATGAACGCGTGGAGAAAGAGAAGACGCCACATCGTGATCTTCTTTATCTTTATGGTGTCCAATATGGGCGGCTGCCTGACTCCGATCGGAGATCCGCCTCTGCTCATGGGATTCATGCGGGGCGTTCCGTTCTTCTGGAGCTTAAAGCTTTTACCGGTCCTGCTCTTCAATATGATCATCCTGCTGTTCATCTTCTATCATTTTGATATGAAGGCATACAGAAAAGATATCGCGGCAGGCTTAAAACCGGATATCAGCAAACCTGGTACTGAGGTGAAGATCCGCGGCGGCCACAACCTGATCTTTATCATTATGATCGTGATCGCTGTTATCTTAAGCGGTACACTTCCGTCCATGCCGATGTTTCAGGATGCCGCAGGAAATGTTCTCGGGGTCCATGTATTCGGAGAAGTTACATTATCCTATCCGGCGATCATCGAGTGTGTGATCATCCTTGTATCCGCATTCCTGTCCTTTAAGACGACGAATGTTTCCATCCGCCGTGAGAACCACTTTACCTGGGGAGCGATCCATGAGGTTGCTGTTCTGTTCGTTGGTATCTTTATCACTATGCAGCCGGCTCTTATGATCTTAAAAGCAAACGGTGCGGAGCTCGGAATCACGAAACCGTTTGAAATGTTCTGGGCAACCGGTCTGTTATCGAGCTTCCTCGACAATACACCGACTTACCTGGTATTCCTCACGACAGCCGGTGCTCTGGGACTTACACAGGGTATGGTGACAGCGCTCGGTACCGTTCCGATCAAGATGCTGGAGGCGATCTCCTGCGGCGCCGTATTCATGGGCGCGAATACTTATATCGGCAACGCTCCGAACTTTATGGTCAAATCCATTGCGGATGAGAACGGTATCCGGATGCCTTCGTTCTTCGGATATCTGATCTGGTCCTTTGGAATTCTTGTTCCGGTATTCATTGTGGATACTCTGGTATTCTTTTTATAGGAAGGGGGAGGAAATATGGCTGCAACGAAAGAAGAAATCAAAGAACTGGCAGAACATATCTATGATCTGGACGCGGAGGTCTATGTCCACCTGGGTTCCTCCCTGGGACGTGTTTTCAACCGTGACAGAGAGCGCTGTGTGAATGAGCTCACCGAGCTTCTGACTACGAGACCGCAGGGACATTTGGTCCGCAGCGAGCTTGGACTGATCGCGAACATGGCTCGCACCATCGAGGATAAAGAAGAACGTGCGATGTGTATGACCGAGTACAACCGCATCCTCAATGAGGTTATGAGTCTTCCGACAAGCTTCGCCAGCGGCGATGTGATCGACCCGATTCTCGCGAAGTTAAACAGCTTCAACGTAGCGAACCGTTTCTCCAACGACGACCACCTGATCATCTGCATCAGCTGGACATACGGAAGCGGCGGAATCGATGTCGGCTTCAAACTTGCGGATAAGCTTCATATTAACTATTACGATGCCGATATTTTCGAGGCAGTATTAAAACGCCTCGACGCGGAAAAGGATAAGACGATCCGTGACGCAGCGGGATATGCCCACGTCTCTGAGGAACTGCAGCAGAGCCCGGCGAGCGAGTTTGAGGCCGTGACCCATATGTCCCTGAGAGACCATATCAAATATTTCAGCCGTTACCACGGTCTGAGCCGTCAGGATGCCGTATTCTTCAACCAGAGCGACCTGATCTGCGATATGGCGAAGAAAGAGGACTTCATTATCATGGGCCGCTGTGCCGATGCGATCTTAACGAACAACGGCATTCCGCATATCAGCATCTACATTACTGCACCGATCGAGCAGAGGATCCACCGCGCGATCGAGGTAAATGCCGGTCTCGACCGGAAAAAAGCGCGTCATTTCCTGAAAAAACTTGACAAAAAACACGCGCATTATTACAATTTCTATACCGGAAGAAGCTGGGGAAACGCGAACAACTACGATCTCTGTATCAACAGCGCAAGCTACGGAATTGACGGTACTGTCGATTTTATTCTGAGAATGATCGGTCGCGATAAGGATAAGAAAAAATCGGAATGATCTCCAAATAAAATGTGCTGCCGGCCTGTTTGCCGGACACGACAAATTATGATTTTGATGCCTGGCTGATATCAGTCAGGCATTTTTTGTGTACTCGCGCGAAGATGCAGATGGTCGCAAGCGACCGCGCGAGGCGCGAAAATGTGCCAGGGTACATTCTTTTTATAGAAAGGATTAACAGTATGCAGCTCGATATGACAAAAGGAAAACCGCTGCCGGTGATTTTGCAATTTACGATCCCATTGGTGATCGGAAATATCTTCCAGCAGTTTTATAATATGGCGGACACGATCATCGTTGGCCGCTGCGTCGGTGCCGGGGCACTGGCGGCGGTCGGCTCCACCGGAACGATCATGTTTCTGGCAACTGGCTTTGCTCAGGGAATCACTGCCGGGTTTTCGATCCTTACCGCCCAACGGTATGGGGCAGGGGATGAAAAAGGTGTGAAGCGCAGCGTGGCAAACGGAATAATTTTGGCGGTGATCGCAGCGGTCATCCTGACACTTGTCTGTGTGTCGATCATGAACCCGCTGCTGCACCTGATGAATACGCCGTCGGATATCTTCCAGGACGCTTACACATATATCATGGGGATCAGCATCGGACTTACGGCAAATATCTTTTACAACCTGTTTTCCGCATATCTGCGGGCGGTTGGAAACAGTCAGGTCCCGCTCTTTTTCCTGATATTTTCCGCCTGCCTGAATGTGGGGCTGGATCTGCTTTTTATCATCCGAGGCGGTATGGGCGTAGCGGGGGCAGCCTGGGCGACAAATCTGTCCCAGGCGATCTCGGCGGTACTCTGCGCGGGATATATCTGGGTTAAGGTTCCATCCTTAAAGCCGGAGAGGGAACACTGGAAGCTTCACGGAAATGACACGAGAAACCAGCTTGCGGCCGGGATCCCCATGGCGTTCCAGTTCGCGATCACTGCATCGGGGACTATGATCATGCAGTCCGCTATCAATCTCTTCGGTTCCGTGGCGGTTGCGGCCTATACGGCTGCGGCGAAGCTCCAGAGTCTTGTGATCCAGGGCATGATCGCCATGGGACAGACGATGGCGACCTACGGCGGACAGAACTACGGATGTGGGGATGTAAAGCGGATCAAGGCGGGTGTAAAGGCAGCGCTTCTCGCGGAGTTTGTGTATTCTGTCGCGGTAGCATTGCTCATGTGTGCGCTGCTCAGACCATGTCTCGGACTTTTCTTTACCGGGGACGTAGACATTTCAGCGATGATGCCCTGGGCGGAAACGTACTGCCATATGACAGCAGCCTTCTTCCTGCCGCTCTGCACGATCTTTATTTTCCGGAATATCATGCAGGGCTGCGGATATGGATTCCTGCCGATGATGGGAGGTGTATCGGAGCTCATCGCGAGACTGATCGTCTCCGTGGCGGCGATGAAGCTTTTGAGCTATCCGCTCGCCTGTTTCGCTGATCCGGCGGCATGGATCGCAGCGGCGGTATTTACGGGTGTCTCGTATCTCTTTGTGATAAAAAAGATCGGGAGAGAGCTTAAGGAAAAGACGACTTAGAAAAACGTTTCGTTGACATTGTAATTGGCACTTTTAATTGATAGTCTGGTACGATAGAGGAGAGACGGAAATGAAGAACAGGATGAGAAAAACTAGATTTATGGCGTTGGTACTTTCTTTGATGCTGGTAGTGACGACGATATTCAGCGGTGTGACGGTCTACGCGGACAACGCGGAGAACGGATGGACACAGCAGAGTGAGGAGCAGACGGCAACCGCGTCTGACCCTGTGAAGGTAAGCAAGGTGACAGCGTCAGATCCGGAGAAAAATAACAAGAATGCCATTCCGGATGATATGACAGAGGAGGAACTCTACAAACTGTCAGATGAGGGAAAACTCACGAAGGCAGTTCTGACGGGGCTCGGCGCTATTGAACCGCAGAAGACGATCAGTGTAGAGGACTATATTGATTTTACCTGCATCGTGGATGACGAGGACGATCAGGAGCATACAGATCTGAAGCAGTATGTGATGGATAATCTGCACATCACGGAGCTGAACCCGGGCGCGCTGGAAAATGTAGCGCCGAAGACGGTCTTCTTCAATGAGCAGAACCATATGTACCGCCGCGCGGTCGTTGGAAACACACCGGTTTATTACGTGGGGATCGTCACTGTGGGCAGAACTGAATATGTGTACTATGTGACGAGCCAGAAGAATACAGACCGTGCGTCCTATTCGGTTCTGAAGCCCGGGGAGAAGATCGATCTTCTGTACGTCCATAAAAATTCGTACCAGATCCAGTATAAGCTGGAAAATGAGAGGACGGACGCACCGGATTCCGATCTTACCGCTGAGAAAGTGTTCGGCGGAGACCGCATGGAGGTCGTGGAGGAGAATGGAAGCTATACCTTTAAAGTAAAGATCCCGCGAGGATATCAGGCGACGGTCGAGGTTGTGGATTCCGCTGGGGCGACGGTGGACCTCAAAGGATCGGATCCGTCACTTGGAAAGATGATGAGTTATTATAAGAAGCCGGAGAACCCGGACCAGATCCTTCTGGAAGAAGATAGTCCGTCTTCCATGATCTTAAACGGTACTTACGAGGTAAGCTCGGTGACGAAGGACCAGACGGTCCGGGTAAAGTACCACAAGGTGGATAAATTTACGTTCAGTGCGAAAGACTGGCTGGGGACTAAATACGCAAAGAACAGTAGAGTCTATGGATCGGTGCCGGCATCCGGGACCGGGACATTTCAAAGTGGGGATTCCTTTGTGTGGCAATTTAAGGGATGGTCTACCGGCGGCTTTACCTTCGAGATGGACCAGCTGGAGATTAACGGGGAGACCATCGAGGTTCCGATGATCGAACTGGAGGATACGGATCCAGTGACAGCAGAGACAACCCTCTCGACGGGAACGGTCGTGAAGATTGTTGTTTCTTTCCAACAGAAGGGGACAATCGGATGGAAGGTAGTTCGAGATTATAAGGTTACGATCAGCAACTGCTACGAAAATATCACCGTATCCGGCGGAAATATGGTCGCACACAACCATAAAGAGATCGTGGTGCGCCGCCTTACCGGGGGAACCGCGCAGTATGCGGTATACGGAACCGCACCTTCCTCATCACCGGATGGCTGGCATATGATGGAATCTGATACCCTGATCGAAAGGGCTGGGAATGCATACCGGAATGATACCTTCCGCTTTAAGACAGATACCGGTTTTGGAAAACCGGATATCCGGATCCTTCCGAAGAACGGGCGGAGTAAATTGCAGGAGAACGATGTGCATGAGAACGGTGAGGGCGATTATATCGAGTATCTTTACTATTCCGGTCCCGGAGCGGCGGGAGAAATCCGGATCTATCAGGAATGGCTGCCATCCTACGATGGAAATTACTATTTTAGAACAACTGGGAAATTAAAGAACTATATGCAGGAATCCGTTGACCAGGGCGTCGTTCTCCTTGAGATTCAGGGCATCCCGCTGAAGATCGGTGTCGCTTATATTTCCGGCGGAGATCAGACGGACGGGAACGGAAACCTGCTCTCCCCGGCTTCCGCCAATATCGTCAATATGCCCGGCTTTGATTCAGGCGGTACCAATGGTTACAATACGGTAAATAATCAGTATGTGCCGATTTCTACCTTGATCCCGAGAGACCTGAGCGGAAAATTTGAATTTGACCACTGGCAGATCGTCACAGTCAACGGCGATGGAACTCTGGGGAACGTGAAAGAAAACGCAGTCTATAAGACCGGGCAGATGGCGCATCTCACGGCGGATACCTTTCATAATCTGGCAGACTGCTCCCGCTGGGATGAGAACGAACAGAGAAGTGTCTTTACATTGCAGGCGGTATGGGAAAGCAACTATGTAGATGCTCCGATCAACTATGCAGTCCACTATTATGTAGACGGACAGGAAATCTATACAGAGACGCACACGGCGAACAAGGGCGCGAAAGTCATTGTAGACGCGTGGAATTCAGGAACAGGGGGACTCTCAGAGGTCGTTCTTGGAGTTTTAGAAGGAACAAACAATGCCGTAAAAGATTACACGGACGGCGGAACTGTCCGGTATTTCATTGACCAGAGGATATCCACAACAGAATTGCAGGATCTTCAGCAGGATAACAATGCGCTGCATATTTACTTTGTGACGGCGGATATAAAATGGACGATCCGGAAACAGTGGTTATTCACGGCAACGGGAGCCCAGACGGCTCCGACTGGTACGATTCAAGCACAGATCCAGAGAAAAACAGCCGATGAATCCGGGTGGGAGAATGTGAGAAGATCGGACGGTGGAGTGATCGAACTGACATCCGCAGGAAGCTGGAAGACTGAAACCGGGAACCTGCCGTTATATAAAGATGACAATGTGGCAGAACCGTATACCTACCGGGTCGTTGAGCTGGACCGCGCTGGCAGCGTGGTCGAAGAAGGAAAGAAGGTTTCTTTTCCGGATCCGGCCGGCACGGCAGTGAATCGGGAATTCCTTGTAAACTACCAGAAACAGGGAAAAACCTGGATGATCTTAAACGCCGAGACACCGACAGGTGCCTTAAAGGTCAGCAACACCGTTTCAGGAGCGCAGGGTGATCAAACAAGGTCCTGGAAATTTACGGTAACGCAGAAGGTTTCAGATGCCTCAAAACCGCGGTTAAACGGAATGTTTGGCGGAATGGAATTTACAGATGGCGTTGCCAGCTTTATCCTGAAGCATGGAGAGAGCAGGATCGGTGTCGGTCTTCCGGTGGGAACCGAATTTACGGTGACAGAGACAGGAGCAAATAAAGATGGATACATTTCGACCTGTAATGGAAAATTTCTGGAGGAACAGGGAAATGACTTTGAGATCCTGGCAGATCAAACGGTATTGGCGGATATTCTGAATAATAAAGACCTGTCAAGCGTGTCCGTGTTTCTCAAGGCGCTCAAGTATGTAAATAACGCGACTCCGTCGGATGCGCAGAAATACACCTTCTATCTGAAGGATGCCAGCGGACGCCAGATCCAGTCGGTCCAGAACACACAGGCAGCAGTTAATTTTCAGGAACTCAAATATTCTGAGGCTGGAACCTACACGTACTATCTCATGGAGGCGAATGACGGAAAACCGGATGTCCAGTATTCGGAACTGGTCTATGAGGCGGACGTTGAGGTGACGGAGAGGGAGACCTCTGAGGGATATAAGCTTGCGGCAGCTGTTACCTACAGGATTCCGGGCGGCGGTATCGTAAGCGGAACACCGGAGTTTATGAACCGGGTGAACGAAGCTTCCCTCACGTCGGTCAGAGTTATAAAACACTGGTCAGACAATGAGAGCGAGTTCCGTCCGCAGACGGTCAGATTCCAGCTCTATAAGAAAACGGGAGCGGGTCTGGAACCACAGGGAAAACCGGTGGAGGTAAGTGCCGATCTCAATGGCATCTGGTCCTACACCTGGGCAAATCTCGATAAAAATACGGAATGGGAAGTTGCGGAGGTCGAAATTCCGGAGAAATATGAGATCGATTCCGCCTATATGGCAAATAATGAATGGATCATCACAAACCGGCTGAAATCCTCCGATGCGCCGACCACGAAAAACGTGACTGTCAGGAAGATCTGGGAGGATCAGGACAGCACGAAACGTCCGGCTGCTGTAAATGTCCAGCTTTATAAAAATCTGGTTCCTTACGGGACAGTGACGCTCTCCGCGGATAACAACTGGCAGTTTACATGGACAGATCTTGACGCGTCCGCAGAATGGACGGTGGATGAGATCGATGTTCCGGAAGGATATGAAAGATCGATCCGGATGGAGACATCTGATGATCAGGCGGTTACGACCTGTACGATCACGAATAAACAGGTAACTGAGGAGCCAAAGCCCCCGGTCCAGGAAAAAATTTCCATCACGGCGAACAAGGTGTGGGAGGATGCCGGATATACAGGGCGCCCGCAGACGGTAAAGCTTCAGCTGTACCGTGACGGCGAAGCCTATGGTGATGCTGTGACGGTAAGTCAGGCTCAGGGCTGGAGATATGTCTGGAAGGATCTGGAGAAGGATCACGTATGGACCGTCGGAGAAGTGGAAAACGTCAGCGGATATGATGTTTCTGTGACCCATGATGGAAATGAGTGGGTGATCACGAACACGAGAAAAGCGTCCGGAAACCATTCCGGAAACCATTCCGGAACCGGTGGTTCCGATGATGATACGGATGATGACACCGGGGTATCCGGGAATCATAAGAATCCGTCTGAGACTGCCGGCAATCCGGATACAGACGAAGTGGTAAACAGAGACTCCGCTGTCATTGTCCCATCGGAACCTGTTGTGACGAATGAAGATCCGACGTCTGACAGCGAAGATCTGGCAGAGACAGACATGAACAATACGAGAAAACGGGACAGCAATGTCCCTGCGACCGGTGATGTGACCCACGGTCATCTGTGGCTCTTGCTCGCGGGAATTTCACTCGCTGCACTTCTGGCTCTGATCCTTGGAAAGAAATACGCAGACAGAAAGAGAAGAAACAGATGAAAACTCCGTTCTGGTACAAAGCAGGAATCCTGGTATTCGGTGCGGTGTTCTGTTTCTCCGCCTTCATGGTGGGACGGGATTACCTCGAGGCAAAAAAGGAGGCGGAGGCCTTCGAAAGCCTGAACCGGCTTGCGGCGGAGTACGCGTCGGAAGCTCCGGGCGAGGTCCCCGCATCAGAGCCGGTGAGCAGCGCTCTGGAAGCACCGGATCCGGAAAAGACGGAGGAATGGGAGAAGCTTTTAAAGGAAGCTGCGGGATACGCGGCTTTACAGGGGGAAAACGCCGATTACGCCGGCTGGCTCAAGATTCCGGGAACAAGGATCGATTACCCGGTGATGGACCGGAAGTCGGATCCGGAGTATTATCTTCGGCGGGCCTTTGACGGCTCCCATGCGTCGGGTGGAACTCCGTTTCTCGGGGAGGCCTCCGGCGTGGATACGGAGTGCCTGATCGTTTACGGCCACAACATGAAAAACGGATCCATGTTCGGGACACTGGATTCCTACAAACAGGCCGATTACTGGAAGGAACATCCGATCATCCGCTTCTACGTCGATGGAACACCGCGTACCTATGAGATTTTTGCGGCAGTGGAGACCAGAGTACTCTATGAGGACGAGGATGGCTTCCGGTATTACCGCTATGACGGGGATCTTTCGGAGGAAGAATACGGGGAGTTGATCACATGGCTTTGCGAACATTCTGCCTATGATACGGGAATCATTCCGGAGTATGGGGAACAGATCCTGATGTTGTCCACATGCAGTTATCACACGAAGGATGGTCGGTTTGTGGTGGCAGCCAGGAGAATCAGTGAACCGTGAGAAATCTCCATAATAGTAGATGGGAAGAGAGAAAATGCTTTTTGGGAGAATGCCCGGGAAGCATTTTTTGCTTAGAGGATCGTCGGGAGAAAATGACTTGACATCCCGGGTGCTCTGGGGTATCCTCAGAATCAGACAGATCCGGATTCGGAGAAAGGAAAGGGAGTCATGGCAGAAAAAATTTTGATCGTTGTGGACATGCAGAAGGATTTTGTGAATGGAAGTCTCGGCAGTAAGGATGCGGAGGCAATCGTTCCGGCTGTTGTCAAAAAGGCGGAAACGTTTGACGGGGAAGTGATCTTTACGAAGGACACACATTTCGAGAACTATATGGATACTCAGGAGGGACATTTTCTTCCGGTTCCTCACTGTATTAAGGGGACAGACGGCTGGGACCTGATCCCGGAGCTTGAGAAGATCGCCATAGAGCGTGACGCGGCGACTTACGAGAAAATTACCTTCGGATGTCCGGAGCTGGCGGAAGATCTTCTTGAGAGAAATAAGAAGACACCGATCGAGTCCATCGAGCTTGTGGGACTCTGCACGGATATCTGTGTGGTTTCAAACGCGCTCCTGATCAAAGCGTTCCTTCCGGAGACACCGGTCTTTGTGGATTCCGCATGTGCGGCAGGCGTTACGAGGGAAAAACATGAGGCGGCTCTGGAGACTATGAGAAGCTGCCAGATCGTTGTGAAGTAAGAAGAGCAAAAATCCTATCGGCAAAGCCGATTTGGAATGGATTTTTGCTCGTAACTGTGAGGCACTGAACAGTTACGAAGTAAGAATAATACAGACGGAAAAGGTATGTGCAGATCTGAGTTCTTTACGGAAAGTTCTCGGGTCTGCACATTTTTTTTTTCGAAACGGGAAATTCCGGGGAATGATACACATCCGCGCGTATAAATTTTCATCTCTTGTAATAAGATGGTAAAAATATCATCGAGGGGCAACCCCTATGAAGGAATATATTGAAGAGCGGGCGATCCAGATCGCGAACTATATTATTGATGAGAATGCGACGGTGAGACAGACGGCGAAAAGGTTTGGAATCAGTAAAAGTACGGTGCACAAGGACGTTGCCGATCGTCTGCTCCATATCGATCCTGATCTTGCAGCTCGGGCCAGGGTCGTTCTTGATATCAACAAGGCGGAGCGCCATATTCGCGGCGGACTTGCGACGAAAGAAAAGTATGAGCACGAACATCTTCTTCAGGCATGCAGCCAGACGGATGAATAATATGGATCTGTCAGGATACATTCGTTTATATTCCGCTGAATAATTGCGAAAATTTTTTTACTCATGAAGAAAATTCTGAAAATGCAAAAAATATAATTGAATTTCTATAAGGTCTGCGATAAAATGGGAACAGAATTGCTGATTTCAAGGCATGACTGGTTTACAGTTAAAAACGAACGGAGGAAAGAATGATGAGCAAGACAGATGCAATGATCGAAAAAGTAAAAGCGCTTGTAAATGCGCCGTCCTGCTGTGCGGAGGCAAAAGAAGCAGGAAATAACTGGCTGGAGGCAGTCAATACCGAGAAGCGGGACGAGGCTGCAGAGAAGCTGATCGCTGAGATCGAGGCAGATATCATCCCGATCGACTGGCTGATCAAATTCGCAGGATCTGAGGACGGACAGAAGGTCTTCGGTGCAGAGAAGGCAGCCGGGATTGAGGATCACGCGAAAAAGATCAAGTCAGAAGGCGCAAAGTACTGTGACTGCCCGGCATGCACAGCAGTTGCAGCGATCTTAGCGGATAAGGAAGATTTATACGCTCCGACCTACAGCCTGACATGGACAGTCACTGATGATATGACTGCAAAGCGTATCGGCAGCGCCGGTTCGAAGATCCTTTCCACCCCGAATATGGTAGCTCTGATGGAGGATGCGGCTCTGGAACTCGCAAAGTCTTACCTTGAAGAAGGACAGACAACCGTCGGCGCGGAGATCCGCTGCCGCCACCTTGCACCGACACCGGTCGGTATGAAAGTGACAGCAACTGCAAAACTCCGCAGCATCGAGAGAAGAAAACTCTGGTTTGACATCGAAGTGAACGATGAAAAGGGCAAATGCGGAGAAGGTTCCCACCTTCGCGTGATCGTAAATTCGAAAGCGATGAGTGAGAAAGCGGAGAAAAAGGCAGAATAAAGCGGCGGGATGTGAAGAAAACAGCCCGGATCAGCATAAATGCTGACAGACACAGCAGGCTGCTGCATGAAACATCATACAGCCCGAATGACAGCAAAAGGAGGAGAGACGCATGGAAAAACACACGATTGATCCAATGGTCAGTGCGGAGCATCTCGCAGGAGCGGTGCGCTTTGCGACGGTATCCAACGCAGACAATTCGCTGACAGATTATACAAAATTTGACGCATTTCATGAGTATTTACAGGAGACATATCCGCTGGTACATAAACACCTGACACTGGAACATACGGATCAGGCAGGACTTCTTTTCCACTGGAAAGGAACCGGGAAATCAGGAGCGGCTCCACTTCTCCTTATGGCACATCAGGACGTTGTCCCGGAAGGTGACCCTGAAAAGTGGACATATCCGCCGTATTCCGGAACTATTGCAGATGGAAAGATCTGGGGACGCGGTTCCAGCGACTGTAAGAGCAATCTGATCGGGCAGCTGGAGGCTGTTGAGGCACTTCTGGAAAAAGGCTATGAGCCGGATTATGATCTGTATCTTTCTTACGGATATATGGAAGAGGTCGCAGGCGGAAAGATCCCTGCGGAGACCCTCAGAGGGACCGGGATCCGCTTCGGTGCTGTTCTCGATGAAGGCGGCGGAGTCCGCCCGGGAAGCGACTACGGGATCGATGACAAGGCACTCTGCACGATCGGACTCTGCGAAAAAGGTTACGTCGATTTTGAACTTTCCTACACAGCAAAGGGCGGTCATTCCAGCCGTCCGGGTGAGAATTTCGCAACGACCATGATCGCGAAGGCACTGATCGCGATCCAGGAACATCCGATGCCGTACCGTGTGACCGATACGATCCGACGCCGGTTCGAAGTTCTTGCCTCGTACATGGCGAAGGAGAATCCGGAACTTGCGGAGCTGTTAAAGAACCCGGATGAGAATCTGGAAAAGCTGGTTCCGTATCTGAAAAAGGATCCGGCGCTGGATGCCATGTTCCACACGACGGTTGTTCCGACGATGCTTTCCGGATCTGCCCAGGCGAATATTCTTCCTGCAAAGGTGACTGCTGTTGTGAACAGCCGTGTCCTTGAAGGAGATACGGTTGAGAGCGTAAAGAAACATCTGGAAGAGATCGTGCCGGATGAGGTGGAGGTTCGTGTACTGAAGGGCAGCGATGCGTCACCGACATCTCTGTATGACGGCGCAATGAAGGATCTGCTTGTCGAGATCGGCGGTAAGATCTATGGGGATGTGATCCCGTGCCCGGAGATGATGCTCGGAGGAACGGATGCGCGCTTCGTCTATGATATGAGTGATCGCGTTTATCGTTTTTCCACAATCTATGCGAGAGAAGACCACCATGTCCATGCAGCCAATGAGTTTACGGGAGTAGAAGAGTTGGCGGACAGCATCGATTTTTACATGGAACTTCTGACAAGATACGGGGAGACTGCGAAATAAAGGTGCGGTGTAACAGCGCAGCCTGATTCTTCATTCTTCATTCCTAATTCTTCATTTT
>OGZX01001055.1_pt1 | contig 29872 bp, 20 predicted proteins | sample 1576881 | NCBI WGS metagenome assembly OGZX01 (sample SAMEA3541542, study PRJEB24748) | human gut metagenome | biome: human gut; feature: human-associated habitat; material: faeces | place: China | collected 2012 | reverse complement strand
ACTTCTGCATAAGAAGCTCTAATCTTTGCATGGTTAACGACATCGTTTTTCAGCGCATCCAGTTCTGTCAGGATGAAACCCGCAGAAACAGAAGGGTAGAAGAATGCACGGTTTCCGCGCGGCATGCTTGAAACATAATCCTGACGTCCTGTCACGGTTAAATAAAGCATGTTTTTATAAGAAGCGGATACGTTTCCGAAGAATCCGACAGTTCTTTTCTTCCAGTGTTCGGAAGAAGCAGACTGAGTTGTTGCATTGTCGATATGATTCCATCCCGGGAAGTTGTAACCTGTTCCGTATTCATAATATTTACCTCTGTTGCTCTGGATTACTTCGTTACCGGCAACTACATTCAATCCCCAGTCTTCGTTGATATTCCAGTCATAATTAATTGTCAGCAACGAGTTGTAGGTCGCATTGGTCCAACCGTAATTTTCGATTTGACCTTTACCGCCTCCGGTGTTACTTCCGTAACCGTAACTATCGACATAGTCTGTTGTATATGAATCGACACCGAACATATATCTTACATTCAATGTATGGTCTGTCGTACCAAATTTCGTTTTGTAGTTTGCATACGCATTACCAAAGAAACGGTTTGTATTTTCAGTAAATTTGTTATTATCCATCGCCCAATATGCCTGGTCGAATGCACCACGGAATGAGTTTTGTGTATAAGGGTCGCCTGCGATATGGCTAGGAATTCCAGCCAGGTCGTAGCTTGGAGGTGCTGAATAAACAGTTCTCAGCAAACCATTACCCGAAGTAACTGCCTTATCGATTGCCGTAGTAATGTAATTACCGATGAATCCGGTAGTCCAATTGTCATGTAGTTTTGTTTCTGCACTTACTTTTACATTATATCTGTCCATACCTGTACTGGGAATGATACCATCCTGATGAGTATTACCCAAAGAAACGGAATAAGAACTCTTATCCAAAGCCTGAGCGACATTTATAGAATTACTCCAGGTTACGCCGGTATCGAAGAAATCTTTGGCGTTGTCGTATGCCTGCGGTGTAGTCCAAGGGTCTAAACCAGCTGCGGCACGTTGAGGTTGATAATACATACCTTCATGATTTCCATATTCTTTAGTATATGCATTACTTGTATTTCCGCCATAAGTCGGGTCATTAGGAAGGTCAGTAATTTTAGGTCCCCATGACAAACTGTTAGTAGGACTGTATTTTCCCGAAGCTCCCTGTGCATACGTTTTCTGGAATTCAGGAAGGCGTCCGATTACATCGAAACTCAGGTTAGAAGAAAAACTAATCTGAGGTTTGCCTTTAGCCAGGCCTTTACCACTTTTAGTCGTAATAACGATTACACCATTAGAAGCACGGATACCATACAAAGCAGAAGCTGCCTGACCTTTCAGGATATTGATGCTTTCAATATCGTTAGGGTCGATATCCACCGCACGGTTTGCGAAGTCGGCACCGCTCACACTACCATTGTTCTGCAAATCCGTATCAACGTCAGGTGTACTTGTTACAGGCATACCGTCAATTACATACAGCGGAGTATTGTCACCGGAGAAAGAACGTGCACCACGGATCGTGATCTGAGAAGACGCACCAGGCATACCGGAAGACGGTTTGATATCCAAACCTGAAACTTTACCCTGCAATGCGCCGGCTAAGTTTGAATTGGCAGCCTGAGTTAATTTATCTCCTTTTACATCCTGGACAGCATAACCCAATGCTTTCTTTTCTTTAGAGATACCCATCGCTGTAACAACAACTTCATCCAGATTCTGAGTATCTGATTTTAAAACTACTCTTACATTCGGGGAAACGGGTACTTCTTGTGTAAGCATACCGACGTAAGAAACTATCAGTACTTTACCGTTAGAAGGAACTTCCAACGTGAAGTTACCATCATAGTCTGTCACTGTACCGACCATTGTACCTTTCACAACAATCGACGCCCCAATAACCGGCAGCCCATCATCAGCGGAAATAACAGAACCTGCTACTTTCGTGTTCTGAGCAACCACAGTGCTTATACCTATTATGAGGCACAGCAGAATAAAAGTGAACTTTTTCATCATAAACACACATTATTTATTAAACTAATAGAATTTACCATATATAGACAAGTGTAAGATATTTAGATAGTTAAGTAATAAATGTCAGACTTATTAAGAGTTTATTTAGTCTTTGCAGAACTTGGTATAAAATGCGTAAACGAATCTAAAATCAAGGGCGAAAGATTTAAAAGAAGTAACAGGATATACATGTGGGTATCTTTTCAATGTATTTTCTATCTTGCTAGAACAGAAATAGAAATGACTTTATTTACTACTCATTTTCAAAAAAAGAGGGATTTGACTGACTATATTTTTTCACAGAAAATTAGTAGCCGATATTTTTTGACTTGCTTTGCGTTTCAATCCATCATCTTTATTTGGGGGCAAATGAAACGAAAAAATCGCGAGGCTTTTCTACCGGGGTGGTCCCCAGCGGTTTTTAGGTCAAATAAATCTTAGCCTGAAGTGTAAAAGGCAAGGGGTTAAAAATAGATAATTTTAATTCGTCTGTTTGTCGGAAATCTTAAAATAACAACAGCTGTTTCACTTCCGGAATACCCGATTTACTGGCTATTTTGTTAATTAACAGTCCTTTTTTTGTAAAAAGTTATTAGAATTTAGTTGTTATAATAAATTTATTATTACATTTGCGGTCTCTCAGGTATGTTTTATAATAGGTTTTTGGCAAAGTATTCACAAATATAGTGCAAATTAGTTATTTATAAGTTAAATAAAAAAGTGTGTCTATGAAAAAGTTGACTTATCTTTTGTTTTGCCTAATTTTAGGTATTGGGATGGCGACTGCTCAGACGACGAAGGTAACAGGTACTGTTATCTCGGCGGATGATAATGAGCCAATTATTGGTGCATCGATTGTCGTAAAAGGTACGATGGTCGGTACAGTGACTGATTTTGATGGTGCGTTCTCATTGGATGTACCAAGTTCTGCAAAGACTCTGGTGATTTCATACGTAGGTATGGAGACTCAGGAGGTCTCTGTTAAACCCCAGATTAGAGTGCTTTTACAAACCTCTAGTCAGGCATTAGAGGAAGTGATGGTTGTTGCTTATGGCACAACTAAAAAGGCCTCTTTTACAGGTTCTGCAAAAGCCGTTAGTGCTGAAGAAATCGTATCTGGTTCAAAAGAATCTTTGGACAAAGCATTAACAGGTAAATTGACAGGTGTACGTGTAACAACTACTACCGGTGACCCAGGTTCTCCAGGTGAAATCAACATCCGTGGTGTTGGGTCTATCAGTGCGTCAAAGTCACCTTTGTATGTAATAGATGGCGTACCTGTCAAGAATGATAGCGATATGAGCTATTATGGTAAAACATCCAGCATCCTTAGTTCTTTGAATCCGGATGACATTGAGAACATGACAGTGTTGAAAGATGCTGCTGCTGCTTCTTTGTATGGATCACGTGCCGCCAATGGTGTAATTATCATTACAACTAAATCCGGTAAAAAGGGGAAAACAAAAGTTTCTTATACTGGTGAAGTTGGGTGGTCTAACATGGCTGTAAAACAGTATGTTCCGATGAATGCCAGCCAGATACTTGAATATGGAAAAGAAGCTATTGCTAATTATTACATTCTGAATGGCGATGCAAGCAATCGTGACGAAGCATACGCTCTTATTGATTCAGAAGGTGATATGGCCTCTTTCTTTAATGATCCTTCTGGCAAAACGAATACTAATTGGAGAGACGAGGTTTATCGCACTGCTTTGACTCAAGACCATCAGGTTGCTATCAGTGGTGGTGCTGAAAAGACTCAATTCTATGTAGGGTTCGGCTATAATAAGTCTGAAGGTATTGTGATCGGTACAGATTTTGACCGTTTAAGTGGGCGTTTAAATTTGGATCATCAAGTTAATAACTGGTTGAGTTTTGGCGTAAAACAATCTATCGCTTATTCAAAACAAACTGGTGGTCGTGACCAAGGAAGTCAGGAGCAGGGAATCGGTACATCTTCTCCTCTTAGCTTGGTATTCACTGCTGATCCAACTGCTCCGGTTAAAAATCCTGACGGATCTTATAATGAGAATGCTTGTTGGGGAGCGGCCTCCAACCCTCATTTAATGCTTGGCGATGACCAGTGGATCAAGTCTAAAACTATGCGTAGTTTAACTAATGCAGATGTTCAGGTGAAATTCTCAGATAAGGTTTCCTTCAAAAGTATCTTAGGTTATGACTTTATAGATACAAAACACTTTGAATATTGGAGTCCGACAAGTGTTGATGGAGAGTCGGTAAAAGGATTAGGTTCACGTTATAATTATGAAAACCGTAACTTGACCAGTTCTTCAACATTGAGATATGCAAATTTGTGGAATGATGTACACTCATTTGATGTGCTAGGTGGTTTTGAAGTTGAAAATCAACAATTGACCAATATCATTGCTACTGCTAAACAATATTCAACTGATAAATTACCAGAGTTGGGTAATGGCCAGCCAGATAATGCTTATAGTAATGTATATGAGTCAGGTTTGGTTTCTTATCTGGCTACAGCAAATTATAATTATGATAACAAATATTATTTGTCTGCCAGCTTCCGTCGTGATGGTTCTTCTCGCTTGGGTTCGGATAATCGTTGGGCTAACTTCTGGTCTGTATCAGGTGCTTGGAGGATAAATAAAGATTTCTTGAAAGATAACGACTTGTTCTCTGATCTGAAATTACGTCTTTCTTATGGTACGAATGGTAACTTGCCTAGTGACTATTATGCAAACTTGGCTTTGTATTCATTCAGTTCCGGATATGGTCCTTCTTCCGCTATTTATTGGAGTCAGGCTGGTAACAGTAAATTAGGTTGGGAAAAATCTCAGAATTTCAACATCGGTTTGGACTGGAACATGTATCAACGTGTAAATCTAACTGTTGAATATTATAATAAGAAGACCACAGACCTTTTGTTTGAAGTTCCGGCATCTATTGTTACCGGTTTTGAAAACAACTGGGAGAATTTAGGTGAGTTGAAAAACACAGGGCTTGAAATAGAGGTTAACTCGCAAAACATCAAGAACCATGATTTCTCATGGGATACAAACTTCAACCTGACTTATCAGCAGGTTAAGATTAATAAACTTCCGGAAGGGAAAGATATCCAATACGGAGATGGTGAAATGTACCTGCATCGTGAAGGCGAATCGATGTATACATTCTATTTGCCGGAATGGAAAGGGGTTAACCCTGAAACTGGTTTAGGTGAATACTGGAAAGATCCTGAAGATCACAGCCAAGGTGTTGTCAATTATTATGCAGAAGCAGGTAAAGGCATAGTTGGTAAAGCCATTCCTGATGTGATCGGTGGTTTAACCAATACATTCAAATATCGTGATTTTGACTTATCTTTCCTGATCACATATCAGTTTGGTGGCGATATGTTCGATTATCCGGGATATTTCTTCCACCATGATGGATTCCGTTTAGGTTCATTCAATATAGAAAACGATGTTGCCGGAAACTATTGGAAAAATCCGGGTGACGTAGTGGACTATCCGAAACCTATTTACGCAAATCCTTATCGTACGGACCGTTTCTCCAGCAGAACAATCGTATCTTCTGATAATATTCGTATGCGTGAGATAACATTAGGTTATAATCTCCCGGTTTGGAAAAATATTTTCAATAACCTGAGAGTTTATTTCCGTGCAAATAATCCATTTATGATCTGGTCTAAATGTGATCGTGTTGATCCTGATGTTCCATTGAATGGTTATCGTCAGGTGGATACACCTCCAACCAAGAGTTTTGTCTTTGGTGTAAATATCACTTTATAATCTAAGTAAAACAGATAATGAATATGAAAAAAATATATTTGGTTAGTTTAGCATTTATGCTGTTGACCGCAGCTTGTAACGATGTGCTGGAAAAAACTCCAGGAACAAGCTTACCGGTAGATGAAGCGATTACTTCAGTAGATGATTTACAGAATGCCGTAAATGGTATTTATGCAGATCAGGCCACGGAAGTAGGATCTTACGGTGGCGATTTCTCTTTATTCGCAGATTTGCGTGGAAGCGATTTTCAGTCAATCTCTGATGTGAATCATGCTGGTCCTATGTACCGTTATCAACTGGATAAAAACCACTCTTTGGTATTCAGTTTTTATAAAGTATTCTATGTGTCTCTGGCTAGAATTAACAGCGTTTTAGCTGCTTCCGAGAATTTAGAAGGAGATATTGCTAACCTTCAAGGGGAATTGTACGCAATGCGTGCTTTATATCATTTTGACCTAGCACGACTATTTGCTAAGTTACCGACTTCGGGAGATATGAATGGCTTGGGAATCGTATTGTCTGATAATGTTTTTGAGACCAATTATATTGGTGAAAGAGCAACATTACAAGCTACCTATGATTTTATAATCAGTGATTTGAATAAAGCACTTCCTATGCTGACAAAGGATAAAGCGCAAGGACATATAAATTATTGGGCTGCTTTAGGTATTCGTGCACGTGCTTATTTGTATCTGGGTAAATATGCTGAGGCATTGAATGATTGTAAGGAAATAATAGCGTCTTCTCCTTATAAACTTTACTCTATAGATGAATATCTTTCTGTATGGGATAAAGAAGGGACAAATGAAGTTATGTTTGAAATACTAACGACTTCCATTTATAATGCCCAACGTAATTCTATAGGTTATTATACACATGCAAAGGGTTATGGAGAATGTGCATTTACAGAAAGTTTTAAAGCCGAATTCGATGCTCGTCCTAATGATATTAGAACACAGCTTATTGCAGAAGAGTCTGATAATGGTTATACAGGATTCTATCCACAAAAGTATAAAGGACGTGACGGACAAATCTATGTGAATAACCCAAAAGTGATCCGTTTATCTGAAGTTTATCTGATTGCTGCAGAATGTGCATTGAAAGAAGGTAATGCGGGAGAAGCTGCTCAATATATTAACACTCTCCGTAAGAATCGTATAACTGATTATACTGATGTGACCTCCGTGACATTAGATGATATATTAATGGAAAGACGCCTTGAGTTGTTTACAGAAGGGCATACGGCCTGGGATTATTGGAGAAATGGAAAATCGGTAAATAATAAGTTTGCAGGAGAAATTAAGGCAGATGATTATCGTACGATTCTTCCTATGCCTATGACTGAAATAAATGTATCTGGTGGAAAGTTACAACAAAACCCTAATTATTAAACCAGATTATAGATGATAATATAAAGAGCCGCTTCACTTCACATTGAGGAGCGGCTTTTTTGTGAATGTTATTGAGCAATTTAACCACAGCTTGTTTCTTATAAGAAATAAATACATTATCTTTGATAAATGTTTTACTTATAAGTAATAAAATATGAAAGTACCGGAGTTTTATAAAAGAGAATTATATCTTGACCGCATTAAGCCATTTATAAATACACAAATGATCAAGGTATTGACTGGTCAGCGGCGTGTTGGTAAAAGTTTTCTTATTTTCCAATTGATGGACTATATACGCGAACTATACCCATCCTCCGATTTGATCTATATTAATAAGGAATTATTTGAATTTGATAATTTGAAAGATTACTCTGATTTGATAAACCATGTGACAGAGCAATATACTAAGACTGCTCATAAATGTTTCTTGTTTATTGATGAAGTACAGGATATTACCAACTTTGAAAAAGCATTGCGACATTTTTTTGCGAAAGGTGACTATGATATATATTGTACAGGCAGCAATGCGAATATGCTCTCCGGTGAATTAGCGACCTATTTAAGCGGGCGTTACATTGAATTTAAAATATATAGTCTCACCTACAATGAGTTTTTGCAATTTCATAAACTAGAAGATAGTTCGGACGCTTTTACTAAGTTCTATAAATTTGGAGGATTACCTTATTTAATTAATCTGCCATTCAATGAACTGTTGATTTCTGATTATCTTAGAAGTATTTATAATACAATAATCCTGAAAGATGTAGTGAATAGATATAATATAAGAAATGTCAGGCAATTGCAAGACTTAACCATCTATCTGGCTGATACAATAGGAAATTTATTTTCTGCAAATAAAATAAGCGAATATCTTAAATCTCAGCGTGTCGATTTGCCTCCTAAAACAATATTAGAGTACCTGACTTATCTTAACAATGCTTATTTTGTGAAAAGACTACGTCCTTCTGATATTCAAGGGAAACGACAATTCCAGATAGGAGAAAAATACTATTTTGAAGATTTGGGCATCCGTCATGCGATTCGACCTTTTAAACCAAATGATATAGGGCAGGTATTAGAAAATGTTGTTTGCCATCACCTTTTGGTCAACGGATATGATTTGTCAGTCGGGAGGGATGGAGAAAAAGAGATAGATTTTGTTGGAGAAAAAGACGGAGAAAAGATATATGTTCAGGTGGCGTATTCGGTAATGGATCCAAAATCACACCAACGGGAATTTGGAAATCTTTTAGCTATAAAAGATAATTATCCTAAAATGGTTATCACGATGGATGAGTTAGAAGGAAGTTCGTATGAAGGAATTAAACAAATCCCAGTACGAAAGTTTTTACAAGAATTCAAATAGTTTTTCTATATTGCTTACAGGCGAATAAATGTTAATTATTTCATTTTTCAGGTAGAAATTTGGTATTAAAAATTGAATATCAAATTTTTACCTTTTTATTTGCTAATATTGCTAATCTATTAATTATCAACTTTATAAATGAAAATGAATTTAAGCCAAAAGTCAAATTGAATATTGTATTATTAAGTGATATATATTTCTTTTTTTCAATGTATAATATTGGTTATCAGCGCATTGTGTAAAAACATAGTTCTGCAAAGACTCTGGTAATTTCCTACGTAGGTATGAAAAGCCAAGAAGTTTCTGTTCAACCTGTTGTAAATATCAGATTAGCATCTGATACTCAGAACATTTCCGAAATTGTTGTTACAGCAATGGGTATCTCGAAAGAGAAAAAGGCATTGGGATATGCTGTTCAAGATGTAAAAGGTGATCAATTAACGAAAGCATCCAGTACAGACTTTGCAAATGCTTTACAAGGAAAAGTTTCCGGTGTTGATATTACTCCATCTTCAGGTATGCCAGGTGCATCTTCTAAAATCACTATCCGTGGCTCACGTTCCTTCACAGGAAACAATACACCGTTATATGTTGTCGATGGTATGCCTATCACATCAACGTCTGATATTGATACAGACGTCATGAACAATGGTAGTGTAAGTGGTACAGACTATGCCAACCGTGCTGTCGACCTTGATCCAAATGATATTGAAAGTATCAATATCTTGAAAGGTCAGGCTGCATCCGCATTGTATGGTATGCGTGCCTCCAATGGTGTTATCGTTATTACAACCAAAAGTGGTAAAGGCGCACGTAAAGGAAAACCGGAAGTGACATTCAATACAAGCGTTGCTTTTGATGTTGTTTCTACCTTACCTGAAGCTCAGAAAGAGTATGCACAGGGTAGCGGTGGTGTCTTCTCCCCTACATCTTCTTTAAGCTGGGGTCCTAAAATTTCAGAATTACCGAATGACCCGACTTATGGCGGTAATGTAAACAACAGCTACACTGCAAACGGATTACACCAGGGACAATACTATGTTCCACAACGTGCTGCAGCCGGACTGGATCCATGGGCTACACCGCAGGCTTACGACAATGCAAAGGACTTCTTTGGCACAGGTGTTACATGGAGTAATTCTGTAAACGTTGCTCAGGGCTTCGACAAAGGAAACTACTCTTTCTCTTTGGGTAACACGACAAACGACGGTATCGTTCCCAACACAGGTATGGATCGCTACAATGCCAAGATGACTGCCGAAGCAAAATTGCATAATAACTGGACTACCGGTTTCAGCGGTACATTCATTGCTTCAAAGATCAGAAAACAATCAGGAGCCAATACTGGTATTACTGCAACCGTTTATCCGGCACCTCCCAGCTACGACCTGGCAGGAATCCCGTCTCATGTAGAAGGTGACCCCTATACACAGAACAACTATCGCAAAGGTTCGTTCGACCAAGGTTATTGGGCTTGCGACAACAACAAATTTACAGAGCGTACACAACGTTTCTTCGGTAACGCTTATGTGAATTACTCTACAAAGTTTGATACTGAAAATCATAAACTGGATGTTAAATATCAGCTGGGAGACGATGCTTACACTACCAACTATTCTGATATTTATGGCTACGGACATGCAGCCGGACAAGGTGAAGCCAGCGAATATCATTATTCAATCAATGAAATGAACTCATTGTTAACTGCTGCTTATTCATGGAATATCAATGAAGAACTTGTATTTGACGCTTTGCTTGGTAATGAAATCGTAGAACGTAAGTCAAACTATTCTTATTCTTACGGAACACCTTTCAACTTCCCGGGTTGGAACCATATCAATAATGCTTCTTCCGTATCTGTTGAAAACAAATACAAAAAGAACCGTACAGTCGGTTTCTTCGGTAACTTGTCGTTAGCCTGGAGAAATATGCTTTACCTGAATGTAACAGGACGTAACGATATCGTATCGTCTATGCCTCGCGACAACCGCTCATTCTTCTATCCTTCTGTTTCTCTCGGATGGGTATTCACCGAACTGGAACCGCTGAAAAATGATATCCTGACTTTCGGTAAGATTCGTGCTTCTTATGCTGAAGTTGGACAGGCAGGCGATTATATGCCTTCTTACTATTATACTCCATCATACGGTGGCGGCTTCTTCTCAGGTACACCGATCATGTATCCGCTGGGAGGCGTAATGGCTTATGTTCCGCATTACAGAGTGTATGATCCGAATCTGAAACCTCAGAATACAAAATCATACGAATTAGGTGCCGACCTGACTTTCCTGAACGGTCTATTCGGCTTGAGTTATACATTCTCTCGCCAGAACGTAAAAGACCAAATATTTGAAGTTCCTTTGGCCGGATCAACAGGCTCCAACAGCTTGATGACAAATGGTGGTAAAATACATACCAATGCTCATGAGTTTACATTGACCGTAGCTCCGGTTAATACGAAAGACTTCAAACTTGACTTTGCATTCAACTTCTCTAAAATCGACAACTATGTCGATGAGTTGGCTCCGGGTGTAAATAGTATCATGTTGGGTGGTTTCGTTACACCGCAGGTTCGTGCCGGCATCGGCGATAAGTTCCCGGTTGTTTACGGTGTAGGATATTTGCGTAACGAAGCAGGACAGATTGTCGTGGACGAAAACGGTATGCCACAGGCTGGCGAAGAACGTGTTATCGGTAAAGTGGCTCCAGATTTCCGCCTGGGCTTCAATACAAATATCGAATTGTATAAATTCCGTATATCTGCTGTATTCGACTGGAAACAGGGTGGACAAATGTATTGCGGTACTGCCGGTATGCTCGACTATTACGGAACCAGCAAAAAGTCTGGCGATTTCCGTAGTTCAGAATCTTTCTTATTCGAACTGCCTGCAGTGAAAGAAGTGAAAGATGCCAACGGTAATGTAACCGGATATGCTCCTAACGACATTCAGATCAAAGGTGAAGATGCAGCCGATTATTTCTCTGCAATAAATAATGTTGACGAGTCTATGATCTATGACAACTCATTCATCAAGTTACGCGAACTAGCTGTAAGTTATCCGGTATTAGACAAGAGTTGGTTGAAAGTCAACCTGAGTGTATTTGCACGTAACATCATCGTTTGGTCACAATTGAAAGGATTTGACCCGGAAGCGACTCAGGGTAACAACAATATGGCCGGTGCTTTCGAGCGTTTCTCACTGCCGGGTACTGCCAGCTATGGATTCGGTCTGAATGTCAAATTTTAATTATTTAAAAGATAGAATATGAAAACATTAAATAATATATCAAAAGGCCTCTTGGGTGCGGGTATTCTATTGGCTTCTCTGACTGGTTGTTCGGAAGATATGATGGATAAGGTGAATAAAGACCCGAACCACACACAAAATGTACAGGCTAAATTTATCCTGGCTGATGTAATTACATCTACTGCATTCTCAAATGTAGGCGGTGATTTTTCCATCTACGGTTCTGCATATATCGAACAGGAAGTCGGAGTACACAATCAGTTATACCGTGCAGAAATACGTAACGGAGAACCTTCGGCATCTGCAACATTTAATAATGTATGGTCGAACGTTTATACCGCTTTAAGAAATGCACGTATTGCTGTCAACAAATGTTCGGAAGGTGGAGAACAGGAAGGAAATTTAGTTACCAAAGGTATTGCAGAAGTTCTGGTTGCTTACAATTCAGCCATCTTGGCCGATATGTTCGGTGATACTCCCTGGAGTGAAGCAGCTTTGATCAATCCTGACGGAACACCGACATACATGAACCCCAAAGTAGACAAACAGGAAGATATCTATGCCGGAGTGATGAAAAGCCTGGACGACGCTATCGCCGATTTACAGGGAAAAGACCTGCACGCATCCGGCCCTATGGGAGACCATGACTTACTTTATCAGGCTAGTGCTGCAAAATGGTTAAAACTGGCTTATGGTTTGAAAGCCCGTTACACTATGCATCTGATCAATCGCTCAAGCAGTGTAAATGCAGATATGGAAAAAGTATTGGAATATGTATCCAAATCATTTACATCTGCCGGAGAACAGGCTGCATTCAATATCTACAGCAGCAATAACATCAACCCGTTATTCGGTTTCTTCGATGCACGCTGGGCCCTTGCCGGTAGCCAAAGCATGGCAGACAAGCTGATCGAAAGAAACGACCCGCGTATGAACCGCGCATTCGTTACAGTCGGCGACAGCTACGAAATGATCACAGATCTAAAGAAAGACAAAGAGTTGCTGGCTCCGAACGGTACACCGGTAGAGTCGCAAGACAAATACAGTGTATCTATGTATATGTTCGCCCAAACAGCTCCGAGTATACTGTTAAGTTATCACGAAGTGTTGTTCTTAAAAGCTGAAGCATTGTGCAGATTAAACCGCATCGATGAAGCAGAAGCGACATTGAAAGATGCTGTTGTAGCCGGTATCGCAAATGCAGAAGTTGCTATCCAGTCAGCAGAAAAATATATGGGTGAAGATCTTACAAACGCTGCTCCCGCTATTACGACAGCTGACGCTGAAGCTTATTTCGACAACAACGTGAAAGCTTTATTTACAACAAATCCGTTGAAAGAAACAATGATTCAGAAATACATCGCTTTATGGGGTGCTAATGGTGAAGCCGTTGAAGCTTATAACGACGTCCGTCGTCTGAAAGCAATGGGTGAAGAACTCATCACATTAAAAAACAAAGCTAAATTCCCCCTGCGTTGTCCGTACGGTAACAGCGACACGACTACGAATCCGGAAGTAAAAGCTGCTTATGGCGACGGTCAGTATGTATATACAGAACCCGTTTGGTGGGCAGGCGGTAGCCGATAAGTTTCTACAAAAAACAGGATGACCATATATTAGCTTATACGGTCATCCTATAAGGGAAGATACAATGGTCGTATATTAGTTCATACGGTCATCGTATCTTCGTTTATACAACCATCGTAAACGGACTGTTACGGCCAGTCGTAAATTATTTCGCAAACTTCACATCAATCCCTTTATCTTCTTTCGCCTTCAGACCTAATACCCTACCTCCTACTTTCACCTTTCCGGTGATAAACTCCGGAATATTATATGACATCATAAATTGATCATAAAACTCTGTATCTTTCTGAGGCAATAAAAATGGCTTACAGGCTTTTCCATCCTTACCGACATAAGCGATATACGGCCGTGTATATAACCCATCAATCCGACGACTACTGAATATAACCCAACGGCTGTTACTGCTCCAAGAATGATAACTTTCCACATCATCACTATTCAATATATCTAAAGGTATACTTTCGCCTGTGGCAAGATCCGCCATATACAAGTCAGCATCTTTGTGCCAAATAGAAAAATTACCATAACCAGATACCGTATACATCAAATAGTTTCCATCCGGTGAGACACGTGGAAAAGAAGCACTTTGCCCTTTTATATTTGCATTATATAATGTATCTACTACAGAACCGAAGCTCCGGGTATCCGGATCGAAAGAAATAGAGCACAAGCTATATTTGATCTCAGAATACTCCTGCGGAATAGGACGTGCACCAGCCGTACAGAAATAAAGTGTTTTTCCATCCGGAGAAAAAGTGGGGAAAGTTTCAAAAGCATCCTTCGAAAATAACTTTCCGGTAGTCACTATCTCGTGCTTTTCCACATCATACACTACGACATCCGAAGTTTCATCAAATACTTCGATCCGGTTCCTGTCGTTCATATGGAATCCCTGTTTTGTATTATTTACAGAAAATGCGACATATTTTCCCGAAGGATGCCAGGAGGGATATACTAATGAAGAAACGGTTTGTTCCGTTTTGGTATTCAACTTTTCTATTTTATCTCCGTCAACCAGTATGGTTCCAGGATACGTTTCACGCATGTGGAAAAGCATCTTATCCGGATTCTGCATACAGAAAGAATGGCAATTCACACAATTCCGGCCACTCATCTTATTTTCAATGATGGCTGTTTCCGTATAGTTTTCCAGATTACGCTGATAAAGTCCCATCCTATTCCACAAAGTATATCCAGGGGCAATTAAACGATAGGCAATATAAGGATCGATGGGGTCCGTTGCCACATATAATTTAAAAGGAGCATATTCGATCCACTTACCTTTTTCTTTCGCCTGAACGATCACATCTACCGCATTACCGGCGGTAGACTGTAAAAGCGTCTTCCATTTGGAAGAAGGAATTACAAACTGATTTCCTTTGGCTTTAACCTCAATCTTCCGGTCAGCCGAAGATAAAATCATACGTGCCTCTTCATATTGAGTTGTCAATGAAAAGTTTAATGGAGCGATATTCGCCGGAATAGTAACATCAGTATAATCCGGACTAATTGCAGGCTTTTCACTTAACCTATCGCTAACCTGAACCGCATCCGAACAGGACATAAACATAGCCAGCAACATGATATATTTATAATTTCCCTTCATATTCATCCGATTATTTAAACATAAAATAAAACCAGTAAGTATCTCCGTAGGCTCTTCGCATTAACCCGGGCAGTGCATTCGCATTACTCCTATTTGCCAAAACTTGTTTTTTATATTCAGCAAAACGTTGCACTACCGAAGGAGAAATATTAAAACGCTTCCAGTAATCAGGTTCAGCCTCCGATAAGGTAATCACTGCTTCCTGAAACGATTTAGGCAATGCTGGTAAAACATCTGTACCATAATAATGCTCCACCATACCCTTAAAGCCGGCCATATCCTTGGACATCAAATAAAAAAGCCCCAGATATTCAATTGCATTCCTGTTTGATGGATTAGTTTCGGCGATAACCCGCAAATCTTTCTCCATATTATTCAATTCCGACAAATAATTATCTTTGGGTAAACTTTTACGCATAGGCCCCAGGACCGGGTCTTTTTCTACCTCGGCATCATTATATAAAAAAGGACGTTGCTCATTCGCCCAAGAGCTATAACAACTAGTCCTTTCCAATACATTTATATATTTTTCCGCCACCGGATATTCCCCATAAATGAGATTAGTTTGTACCAGTCTTTTCAATATACGGGGATTGCCCTCTCCTATTGCGGTTGCAAAAGCTTCAAACGCCATCTCTTGCGCCAATGCTGTATTTCCCATAACAAAAGTAACTTCACTCAGCAAAATAGAGATCTGCTCCGTTTGATTCCAGCCAACCATTAATCCTAAGGGCCCTTTCTGATCAAAACTAAACGCCCGGTCTGCCAACTGTCCTTTATGCGCCAAAGCCAAATTCAGATAACACAGATTCAGGTAATTGGTAAGCGGCCCTTTACTTGCTTCAATTATTTGATCCCATTGTTCCGTTCTGGCATAATAGTCCAATTCTTTAACTTTAATCGATTTTTTATCCCCGTATTCAGGAATTCCCCACCAACATAAAAGAAACAATATTAAAACTTGTACGCCGCATCCTGCAATCAAAAACTTTTTACTTATCGGCTTCTGCTTACGTCTTAACCAGAACGATATAATTAAAATAACAGGAAGCGACATCCAGGAAAAATAAATAACAAATTTCGGCTCCAAAGCTGTATGATAATAGACATCAGGCAAAAAAGCAAAACGATATTCACCTAAAGCAGCAAAATACACACTGCATATTCCACATAAAACAGCCAATACGCAAGACAGCAAAGCCCAATAATATTGGGGCGTTCTGTTTAATAGTTCATAAATGGCTACTAATATGGAAAACAAAAAAGCTGCAGATCCTATCATACCATAAAGGACAGGTGTAAGTAACACTTCCACTCCTATCCGCCACCTGTCATTCGGGATACGCAAACACAGACATACGACTAAAAGCATTATATCCAGGGCCACCGTTCCGAATACCAGATAATTAAAATCAAAATGGATGAACATAATCAAAACGACCGGAATAAGATAAAATAGAAACAGATTTGTATCCGGCACAATACGGCGTACAATTCCTCTTACCCCAAGCCCAGCAATAAGTAATAATCCTGCAGTAATAGCAGCTCCGGCATATGGCAGAATAAAAAACTGAACTAAAAACTCAGACAGAACTAAAGTAAATCCACCGGGTATAAGCAATTTATCCGAGATATATTCCCCCGAAAACTGAAACAACTGGGTCTGCTCAATAAAGTAAAAATGATATTTACTATATGTCTGCAGAAAGACAAACAAAGCAGTAAATACGACTAGCCAGAAAGCTACAACTTTCAATTTCATGGTACTGTGGTTTTAAGCATGTTTTACCAATTCAAAACGTCTATCCACACACTGCGGAAGCTCATGTGGATAATGAGTCACATAGATCAACGTTTTACCCGGCCGGGAGCAGAACTGTTCTATTATCTGTGCCGCCCTCTTCTTATTACTGATATCGAGGCCGTGTAAAGGTTCATCCAATATAATCAAATCCGGATCTTTGACGAATGCACGAGCCAGTAATGCCAACCGCTGTTCACCTGATGATAATGTCAGGAAAGAGCGGTCTTTTAATGTCTCGATCCCAAAAACACGCATCCAGTCCAAAGCTATTACTTCCTGCTCCGCAGTACATTTACGATATAATCCGATCGAATCGAAAAATCCGGAACCGACAATGTTCAACACCGGAACATTCTCCATATAATAAAGATGCATTTCAGGAGAAACATAGCCTATCCGTTTTTTTATATCCCAGATACTCTCTCCTGATCCGCGCTTCCGGTCAAACAAATATAATGTATTTGCATAAGACTGAGGATTATCTGCATAAATTAAACTCAATAAAGTTGACTTTCCTGCTCCATTCGGACCGAATAAAGCCCATTTTTCTCCGTTTCGTACTTCCCAGTCGAGTTCTTTCAGAATGGTTCTGGTTCCATATTTAATAGAAACATGTTCCATACGGAAAGTAACATCATGAGTGGAAGGCTCCTTTTCTGATATTGGTAATGGGACATCCGAAGAATGATCCGGAAAAAGATGGGTAAGCAAATCTGTATGTGTAATAAACTCTGCCCGTGTTTCCGATGGAAAAACCGTCCGGTTATGTACGGGTAAAATATGTGTTATCATTTCCGGTATATCATCCGGATTAGACAGAAGCAAAATTACCTGTACATTTTCTAATTTTGTCATCTGCTGTAACAAGTCGACCAGGACATCCCGTGAAGAAGCATCCAAACCAATAAACGGATTATCAAGGATCAGTATGCGAGGTCGTGTCAAGAGCGAACGGACAATCAGAAATTTACGTAGTTCACCGCTGGATAAAAAGATCAAACGTTTGGGTAGTAAATCTTCTATACCAAAGAAAGAAAGTACCTGGCGCAAATTTTCCGTACCGGCATATTCTTCAAGGATTTGCTCTATTGTCGGCACCTCATCTGTTTCCGTCGAATGCCAGCGTTGCTGATAATATGTATTCCGGCAATCCGCCAATGAATAAATATCTTTGAAAGCAATGCTCTTGACAAGATTACTTACTTTATCTTCATAACCGAAAGTTATTTCTCCCTCTTTCAATGCAAACTTACGTTGCATCATATCCGCAATCAATGTTTTCCCCGAACCGTTCGGACCTATTATAGCCCATTGTTCCCCTTCTTTGACCGACCAGTTAAACGGCTCTGTAAAACGGAGTTCCGGCAAACGGGTAACCACATTCTGCAGGTTAACTATTGTATTATTCCCTTTCATCGTCTTTTATTTATACGCCCAAAGGTAAACAGTTTCTTTATAAAACTTAAATATATCAACAAGAAAGAAGAAGGGATCACTCATCACGAGCAATCCCTTATATATATACAGGCGTGGTATGTCTATAAAATTCTTACAAATTAGTTATTATAATGCCTGTAATTTCCCAACTCAACTTAATCAATATATTTTATTGTATTACGTTCTATTCCACTTAATTCAGTCTGATAGACTACCCACCTTTATGAGACAAAAATAATAAAATAAAACAAAACAACAACCTAATCTTTTATTTTTTACACAAAAGCCACCGTTTTACTATCAATCAAAAACCCTTGTTAAAATTAGCAAGATTTCATCTTATAATTTTGAAGAGAATATCTATCTTTGATTTCTAATTATTTTATCTTAAAAATCCAATAACATGAAACGATTATTTTATTTCTCAATTCTTTTGCTGGGCATTATCAGCACACTCAATGTTTCTGCAGCCGATAAAAACAAATGGCAGCCTCTATTTGGAGCAAATCTATCGGATGCCAGTTATAACCCGGAGGTCTGGAGCATGACTGATGGTGTACTTGCAGCTGTGGAGGACGAATCAATATGGACCAAAACCGAATATGAAAATTTTGAGTTGGATCTGGATTTCAAAACAGATGTAGGAACAAACAGTGGCGTCGTTATTTACTGTACGGACACCAAAGACTGGATCCCCAATTCTGTAGAAATACAAATCGCTGACGATCATTGCGAAAAATGGGGAAATGGAAAACCCTATGAAAAATGTGGTGCTATTTATGGCCACTTGGGAGCGAATAAAGATAAAGTTGTAAAAAAGCCCGGAGAATGGAACCACATGCGTATAAAATGTGCCGGACAACGCATCACGGTTATTTTGAATGGTAAAAAAGTAACTGAAATGGATATGAGTAAATGGACCTCAGGCAAAATAAATCCTGATGGAAGCGAAATTCCCAGTTGGCTACCCAAACCTTTTGCAGAATTACCGACAAAAGGTTATATAGGCCTGCAAGGAAAACATGGTGATTCACTTATCTGGTTCCGCAATGTAAAAGTAAGAAGCTTGTAATAAATAAAGAAAAGAGGAAAGTCTGTGACAGCTTTCCTCTTTTTATTTTAAGAAACCTTCGTTCCTTTGCCCAAATGAATTTCAGAAGCCTGGGTTATAATGACTTCTCTGACTCCTGCATCAATCGCCTGAAATGAATTTTCCAGTTTAGGAATCATACCTCCTTGTATAATACCCTGTTCTACCAATTGCTTGAAAGCCGTACGATCAATTTCCGGAATAACACTTTCGTCATCATTTTCATCCTTCAATACGCCTTTCTTTTCAAAACAAAATACCAATGTCACATCAAAATGTTTGGCTAATGCTTTTGCTGCCTCTCCGGCAATGGTATCGGCGTTGGTATTCAACATATTCCCTTGTTTATCATGAGTAAGCGGAGCCAACACCGGGACAATGCCCTGATGGATAAGAGAAGCCAACAGATCAGCATTCACCTCTTTTACATCTCCCACAAAGCCATAATCGACCTCTGCTACCGGGCGCTTATCCGAACGCATCAGGTTCATATCCGCACCGGTTAACCCTAATGCGTTTACATTTAATGCCTGCAGACCTGCAACAATATTCTTATTGACCAAACCGCCATATACCATAGTAACCACTTTCAAAGTTTCAGCATCTGTCACCCTGCGTCCGTTAACCATCTTGCTTTCGATACCCAATTGGCCAGCCAGTTTAGTAGCAGAACGGCCACCACCATGTACCAACGCCTTAAATCCTTCTATCTGAGAGAAATCACGAAGCAAACTTTGCAGTGTTTCTGCTTCCTCCACGATCTTTCCACCGACTTTAATCAGCGTAAGCTTTTCTTTTTTCATATCTGACAAAATATTTTTTGCGCCAAAGGTACTAAAAAAGAAAAGATTTACATACTTTTGCATAGTCTAACGCGGTAGTAGCTCAGTTGGTAGAGCATTAGCTTCCCAAGCTAAGGGTCACGAGTTCGAGTCTCGCTTACCGCTCCTAATAATCAGGCAGTTATCTTAAAAGATGATTGCTTGATTTTGTTTTATATATTACGGTTTTAGTGAGTTTTAAGCATACCATGTAAACCAATATGTAAACCAGAAATCACATCATGAATGCCTCTATTTCAGCAGTTTGCTACACATCAAAAACATTATCAAATGGCGAAAATCCTTTGATGTTACAAATAAATAAAGATGGAAAGCGAAAATACAAAAGCCTAGGCTTGTCGATCAATCCTAAATATTGGGATTTCACCAAAAACAAACTTAAACCTGTTTGCCCCAATTATGAGCATATACAAAAAATCATATTGGATAAGCAGACAGAAATACAAAAACAAATTATTGAACTTAATTCTGAGCAAAAAGATTATACCCCCGAAACACTTCTCAATAAACAATCATTTAAAGTCTAAACCATAAAAGAATTTTACGAAGGGCTTATTTCCTATTATGAGAGTATAGACAAAAGAGGAAACAGGCACATATATAAAAGCTCCTACAACTCATTAATGACATTCACAAAGGGGAGGCTTGATATTCTATTCAGCGATATTGATACAGATTGGCTTAAACGATACGAAACATGGTTACGTTCCAAAAAGAATAAGGAAACAACTATTAGCCTAATGTTTAGGACTTTGAGAAGTGCTTACAATAAAGCTACTTAAAGCCAAATACAAATTAAGAATTTAAAATTGGCATTGGTTTAGCTGATGGATTTATTTAATCATTCCAGTGTAGCGACTACTAAACGATATTTAAGATTAAGACAAGAAAAAATATTACAGGCTTATGATGTTTTATCCTTTTAGATGGAGAATATCTAGTCTCAGCAGTTGGAAAATAGAACACTTTTCGTACATTTGTAGCAATCTCATACGCCTAAAGCGATAGGATGACATGAGAGGACATACGTTTAACGAAAGGTGTTATTGAAATTATCTTCTACATTCAAACTTCGCAACTTTGATATTGGAATGAAGATGATAGCAATAGCACCCGCATCATTTGTATTAAACTTACCTATGAGGGTAAATTATATACTAAATTGGTGTGGGTTGCTGTTGTTTTATCTATTCCAAAGGCAATGCGAAGGCCTGAATGTAGGATAAAACAAATACAGTTCCCACACCTTTTATTTTTTTTATCCAAACGGTGGGAACAGGGAGGATAAAATTTAAATTGTTATGAATACAAAAACACTATTTCTATTATTCTTAATTAGTCTTTTAACCGGGTGCAGCAAAGAACCTTTAAATAAAATTCCTGGGAATGAGATTTCTGATAATAATTTTTGGACCGGCTGGGAAAAAAGTTTAAACCTTAAAGATTTTGATGAAGGAAGTTTAGTTCTTAAGTCAGATGAAAATGGAAATACTTGGATATTTGGCCTAAAAAATAGTAGACCTTGGTTAGGATTATTCAATGGAGCAACTAAAGAAAAGCTAAATGAGTGGAATTTACTTCAGAATCTATCTATCAATACTATTACTAGTCCTATCATAATGCCTGGAGGGTATGCTTTTGTTGCATGGGAAAGACCAGAATCTGATTTTACAAGAAAAACAAAATTTTATATACTCCAAATAAAGGGGAATAATGTTAATATGGTTTATGAAACCACCAACTACTCTGTTCCTCATATTCAAAACGCTGGTGGATATACTTATATCTATTGGGATGACAGCGAAAGCGGGCTTTTTCCAAATGCAACTCCTTCTGATTTTTCTGATACATATTTAATTACAGATAAAAATATTATAGAGAATGTAACAGTTACTGATCTAAATAAAGATACTACAATTGTTTCTGCCTTTCGAAATGACAAAATGTGGATTGGTTTATATTTGTCAGAAAATGATAAATGGCAAAATTTTGTTGGAAAAGAGACTATTGAACGTAATATAAAAGTTGCTATTGGAGAAGAGATACAAAATGTCAAGATTGATAAATTTCAAATTGAAAGTCAATTTGAAACACCTTGGGGTAAAGGTTTCACCCCTGTTTATATAGACAAAAAAGGTAATAAATATTATCGAGACATAATGATATTCGATACGGATAATTTTCATTATTGGTATTCTAGAAATATTGCAAACAGCAAAAAAATGACTTGTCGAGATTGGTATCAAGGAAGCATTCTACTAGACGACAGTGTTGTTATTTCACCAAAGGGAGAATCAATAGTTAAATTGAAGAAGTACAAATCCATTGGTTCACTAGTAGGATATGATATTGCCCCAATTTCACCGCAAGACTCAATAAAACAGACTAATAGTATTTTAATATCTTATACGGAAGCAATTAGCTTTAGGTCTGTTCTTTCTCCGGGCGTTGGCTATTTTCCTCTCAATTGGTTTATAGAACGTTACGATTATAAAAAAGGAGAATCTATTTGGTGCATTTCTTGGGAAAATCTGAATGAAATACCAATTCATGCAAAAGTTGAGGGTTCTGTTGATACTAGTTCTAACCCATGGATATATAACATAAAAGCAGAGAGAAAAGAATATATATTTTCAATAGATATTGAAATGGGCACACTAACACCGACTAGTATCAACAATATTTCTAACTAATCTAGAAAGACACGGATTTGAATATCATCTACAATTTATTCAAGTTCGTGTCTTACTATTCTTTTTTATACGATATAGTATTGCGAAAGAGATAATTAACAAATTCATTAATCAATCTTGATTTACAACAGGATGTAAACCAACACGTAAACCAGATAATAATTTAAAACAAAGAAATCTTCTAAAGATGACGTAAGCGGTTGTAGCTCAGTTGGTGGCAGACGAAAGCGAAGCTTTTGGCAGCCTTGGAGAGCATTAGCTTGGGAAGCTAAGGGTCACGAGTTCGAGTCTCGCTTACCGCTCACTTTTATTTAAGGTATTGCCTTTTCCGGGTAATACCTTTTATTTTTTACCACACATAGTAAAGCTACTTACTCTCATTACAAAGGAAATTTCCCCACACCTATGGGGATTTTAGCCCACAGCTATGGGCATTCTTCCCCAATTATATGGGGAAAGTTCCCCAGTGCTGATAAAATAATGGGGAAATATAATAAAGCAATATACTTTCCTATCCATATTCATATTTATTAAAGAATAGTTTTCATTGCTGAAAACATTTCATTAAAAATGAGTGTTAATCCTATATTATTCTTACTTTTGCGACTATTAACTAAATTTAAAAAGAAAAAGAGAAAACAGCCATGTTAACAGTGATGATTTTGGTTTTTTTAGTTGGGTATCTATGTATAGCTTTAGAACATCCACTGAAAGTAAACAAAGCCGGAACGGCCCTACTCACCGGAACTATACTTTGGGTTTTATATACCTTCGGGGCACCCGATCTTATTCCAATTGCTTCTGCCGAAGCCTTTAAAGAGTTCCTGGATTCGCATCCTGGCATAGCAGCTCTCCCTTTCGTGGAACAAAGTACCCGCTTTGTCGTCGAACATCAGGTATTGGATAGTATCGGTGAAATTGCAGAAACACTGATCTTCCTGATCGGAGCAATGATTACTGTTGAACTGATCGACGCCCACGGAGGGTTCATGTTCATCACAAACCGCATTAAGACAAACCAGAAGAAAAAGTTACTGGTATTAGTTGCCTGTATAACATTTTTCATGTCCGCCATACTTGATAACCTGACTACCTCAATCGTTATGGTTATGTTGATGCGAAAATTATTAGGCAACTACAAAGAACGTTGGGTGTTTGGTAGCGTCATTATTATTGCAGCCAACAGTGGTGGCGCCTGGTCTCCAATCGGCGATGTAACTACGATCATGTTATGGGTTAGAGGTAATATATCTTCATCCTCAACCATTCCTCACCTCATCCTGCCGAGCTTGGTTTCAGCAGCAGTGCCTGTATTGATCATGATGCGCTTCCTGCACGGAAAGGTAACACCTCCCGACGCATTTACTGACAATGAGAATGATGAACTCCTCAAAGAACTGAAGAATAAAGAAAAACTTTCGATACTAATTCTTGGCGTTTTCTGCCTTGTATTCGTACCTATATTCAAGACAGTCACCCATCTGCCTCCATTCATGGGTATTCTGATGGGTGTCGGCATTTTGTGGATATATACAGAATTAATGTATAAACGGAATATCGTAAACGAAGATATAAAACTCCGTTTATCAAAAATAGTTCGCCGGATAGACGGAACAACTTTATTATTCTTTCTTGGAATTCTATTGGCTGTAGACGCCTTGCGTTGTAGTGGTGTTCTCTCCAATTTCGCTTTATGGCTGGATGATACAGTAGGTAATGTATATGCTGTAAACCTGATTATCGGAACCTTATCTGCTATCGTCGATAATGTTCCTTTGGTTGCCGGTGCAATCGGTATGTATCCGGTAGCAACAGAAGCTATGATTGCATCTGCTGCCGATCCTGTTTATATGGCAAACTTCGTTCAAGATGGCATCTTCTGGCAATTCTTAGCCTATTGTGCCGGTGTTGGAGGTAGTATGCTGATCATCGGATCTGCTGCCGGAGTTGTAGTTATGGGGCTGGAACGCATCAATTTCATTTGGTATCTCAAAAATATTTCGTTACTTGCACTCCTTGGATATCTGGCAGGGGCCGGAGTCTATATTATCCAGAACGTAGTACTGGGATTATAAACAAAAGGAGGATACAATTATGTTATGGGATTTCATACTTAGATTATTTATCGCAGGTCTTCTGGGAGCTGTAGTTGGTCTCGACCGGGAATACAGGGCAAAAGAAGCCGGATATCGTACTCATTTCCTGGTTTCATTAGGTAGTGCTCTCATCATGATTGTATCTCAGTATGGTTTCCAGCAAATCATACAGGAAAACAGTGTTTCCCTCGACCCCAGCCGTGTTGCGGCGCAGGTGGTAAGTGGCATCGGTTTTATCGGTGCAGGAACGATTATTATTCAGAAACAGTTTGTTCGCGGACTAACAACAGCCGCAGGTATCTGGGCTACCGCCGGGATTGGACTGGCCATCGGAGCCGGGATGTATGGTGTCGGTGTATCAGCGACAATACTGACTTTAATCGGTCTGGAGCTATTAAGTTTCATCTTTAAAAGTCTGGGGATGAAAAGCTCGATGATCATCTTTTCGACTGCCGAGAAAGACATTATACAAAAGGTTACCCGGGTACTGAGTGACAGAGGCTATATGCTCGTCTCCTATCAAATGGAAAAAGTCAATCATTCGAATGCCGACACTTACGTCGTTACAATAGTCATAAAAGCGAAAAAAAGCATGGATGACAACAAATTACTCCTGTTTATGGAAGAGTTTCCGGAAATAACAGTCGAGAGAATTGAATAGAATTACTGAAACGGGGACAAGTTTTACTATATTTGTCCCCGTAATTATTTATAACAAATACACATGAACATAATTTCTAGACTTTTTAAGAAAGAGAAAGAAGAAACAGAAGCTTCCTCAAAGGGCTCCGTTGAAGAGTTCGTTTCTCTGATCCGCGTTTATTATCAGGCAGTAATGGCAGTACAACTGGGTATAACCAACATCAATATGCTATCGGATATGGCGCTATTCAAACGGATGTTGAAGATTCCAACACAAAATAACAAACCGGGTATCGCCGAAAAATCACGTGTCCGTAAAATCCTGATGCAAGACTATGGCATGAAAGAAAGCTTCTTTAAAGAGATTGAGGCATCGGTTAAAAAGAACTGTAAATCGCAAAACGATATTAAATCGTACTTTTTCCTGTTTCAGGGTTTCTGCAATGACCTGTTTTCTTTGTTGGACAACCTGATGAAGTGGAAGTTCCGTTTCTCCATGTTGGTAAAAAAGCTGTTATACAACCAGACAGCCAAAACGATCCACGAGATCGTAACCCGTTCGGAATGGAAAGAGGTTAGCGTACAAAAAACAGCTTGGAGTATTCGTAAATACAAAGAAACACTTGGTTACTCAGAAGAATGGATGACTGATTTTGTTTACAACGTTGTCCTTCTCGCCAAAGAAGATGCAAAGAACCAACGCAAGAAAGACAAATAAAGATTGAATGATATGAAATATCTTTTTTTAGAATATCCCAAATGCAGTACTTGCCGGAACGCAAAAAAGTGGCTTGATGAACATAAGGTATCCTATGATGATCGTCATATAATTGATCAGAACCCTTCTGTTGAAGAGTTGACTGAATGGATTAAACGGAGTAAGCTTCCTTTGAAAAGCTTCTTCAATACCAGCGGCCTGGTATATAAAGCGATGCAACTGAAAGACAAACTGCCTTCCATGAGCGACAAAGAACAGATTGAATTGCTGGCATCCGATGGGAAATTGATTAAACGCCCATTACTGGTAAACGAAAATCAGGTACTGGTTGGTTTTAAACCCGGCGAATGGGAAGAATTAGTAAAATAGTCTTATGAAAGAGTTCATCACCCCTCCCGATCATATTCATTTCCTGGCAAAGAAGCTATTTGCTGATTGCGGGGAAATTATCGACGGTTCCATTGCTTATCTGGAAAAAGAAGGTGGTGGACCTACTTCATTGCATACACACGAGCATAACCATCTGTTTATCGTGACCAGTGGGCAGGCACGTATCGAGCTAGGCAGCGAAGTAAAAATACTGAATGCCAACGAGTCGTTTCTGGTAAAAGGAAGTATTCCCCATTCTGTATGGAATAATATCGACGGAACAACCGTTATGATCGGTATCTCTGTAAAAGACAAATAATCATCTTAATTTACTTTTCGAATGGAAAATCTTACCTATCAACCCAGTGCAGACTATGTTGCAGCTTGCGGATTATATTGCGGAGCCTGCCGTAAATTTGTAAAAAAACAATGTCCCGGATGCAAGTCGAATACAAAAGCAGCATGGTGCAAAATACGGTCTTGCAATATCGAGCAGAACTATAAGAGTTGTGCAGACTGTACGATCAGTTCCATTGAGGAATGCAAGATGTTCAACAACTTCATAGGAAAGGTTTTCGCTGTTCTTTTCCGTTCGGATCGTGCAGCCTGTATCAGAAGAATACAAGCCATCGGATACGATGCTTTTGCCGAAGAAATGCACAGTAAAAAACAACAGACAATAAAAAGATAAATAACAAAAGCCAATGGTATCAGAATTACATCCGCTAGGGTTCTTTCTACCCGAACAGACTAAACTGCTTATGCTGGGCAGCTTCCCACCTCCCATGCAACGTTGGTCGATGAACTTCTACTATCCGAATATCCAGAACGATATGTGGCGTATCCTGGGACTACTATTTTATAATAACAAAGAGTATTTCCTGGAGACAAAGAAAGCTTTCAGTGAAGAAAAGGCCAAACTGTTTTGTAGGGAAAAAGGTATCGGCATCGGTGATACGGCTGTCGAGATCATCCGTCTGAAAAACAATGCCTCCGACAACTTCCTGCAAGTTATCAAACCGATCGATCCGGAAGAAGTCTTGTCGCAGATTCCGGAGTGTAAAGCAATTGTCGTAACCGGCCAAAAGGCGATGGATACACTTTTATCCGTATTACCTCCTACCGAAGAACCGAAGGTCGGTTCCTATTCTACGTTCACTTTACTAAGTAGAGTATTCAGATTATATCGCATGCCTTCTTCTTCCCGCGCTTATCCCAAGCCATTGGAAGAGAAAGCAGCTGTCTATAAAGGTATGTTTGAAGGATTAGGCATGCTGTAACCCTTCTATTTCAGTTGACAGTTGACAAGTGACAGTTGACAGTTATTTCGGCTTTCAGCCGATGGGATTATCGAATGCGAAATTCCAACTGTCACTTGTCAACTGTCAACTGAAAAATGTTTCACACATTTTTCTATATTATCCGCAATGGAAATACATATTCACCAAGCGAATCATTCCTTCCGGATCACTCTTCAGGTCATCCCGCAAAGAGAAGTCGTTATATGATTGCAGCTTTTTAATGATACCGTCGATCATACTCGGGCTAAATACATTGTACTTTTCAAAGATTGCCCGTTGTTTCTGCAAACGTTCGGCTGAAGCGGCACAACTGTCGGGTAATTGATCTAATGTACTTAAGCGGTCTTTATTTTCTTCCTGATGAATATTGACGTTAACATACGTCTTTTCTGCAATCTCCAGAGCATTCTCTATTTCAAAACCATAACGGCAGGCAACCGCCAATCCGGCAAGCAGCTGATACAGGTCGGCCGAACCATCCGGTGAACGCATCTCTACGGTTTGCTTCTGTGTCGTGTCGTAATGGCTATCCTGTTCCAACGGGTTAGCGAGTGAACACATATCTTTCTTTGCAGCCCAACCCAGCGGAACACGAACCAATACGGAACGGTTACGATCACCCCAACAGATATTCGTAGGAGCTTCCTGGTGAGGAACCAAACGGAAGTAAGAAGTCGGATTCGTGTTTCCGAAAGCAGTAATGGAAGATGCCAACTGCATCATACCGGCAATCGCCTTACGAGCTGTTTCAGACAATACCCCATCTTTCAGCATCTGGTTTTGACCTTCTTTCATGATGCGCATGTGGATATGCAGACCGGAACCGGCCTTTCCTACCGTAATCTTCGGAGCAAAAGTAATATCCAATCCATAGCTGTAAGCCAGGTTACGAATAACCCATTTAGCAATAACAAGCTGGTCGGCAGCATCCTCCACCCTCGTCGGAAGGAACTCTATTTCATTCTGTTCGTATATTTTCCCGTTCAAAGTAAAATTACCTACTTCGGAATGACCATATTTGATCTGTCCGCCTGCCTGTGAGATATAGTGCATGCATTGGGTACGGAACTCGTTGAACTTGGCAAAAGGCCCGGATTCATGATAACCTCGTTGGTCGGTTGCCGGAAACAGTTCTTCTTCCTCTGCTATTACATAATATTCTAGTTCACCCATGGCTTCAAACTCCATTCCGGTCACTTCGGTAAAAGCTTTACTTGCTTTATGCAAAGTATATTCCGGTGAGCTTTCTAACGGCTCCCCGTCCTTATTGAAGAAAGAGCAGAGCATACTGACTGTCGGTAATTCGGCAAAAGGATCGACAAAAGCCGTTCGGAAACGAGGGATCACATACAGGTCGCTGCTACCGGCTTCGATGAAAGAGAACAGGCTCGAACCATCCACACGTTCGCCACAGGTTAGAATTGCATCGAGGTAGGCAGCGTTATTTATAACAAAATTCAATGTCTTCAACCGGCCATCGCCTGCCGGATACATAAAGTTTACCATTTTGATTCCCTTCTCGCGGATAAAAGAAATAATGTCCACTTTCGTAAATTGGGAAGAAGGTTTTTGCAGAAACTCCACCAAAAGGTTTGAGTTCATTTCTAATTCGTTTTTCATGCTTCGTTGATTGTTTTACAGTATAGATTTAACTATCAATTCTATCGTTCCCAAAGATAGAAAAAGAAACTTCGACTGCCCTGTTTTCCTTGAATTTTATCATACAAGAAAATTATTATTTTCACTTTTCTTCAAAAAGCCTTGCATATTAAAAACAAAAAGCTACCTTTGCACCCGCAATACGGAAGTAGCTCAGTTGGTAGAGCACTGGTCTCCAAAACCAGGTGTCGGGAGTTCGAGC
>OGZX01001042.1_pt1 | contig 30090 bp, 22 predicted proteins | sample 1576881 | NCBI WGS metagenome assembly OGZX01 (sample SAMEA3541542, study PRJEB24748) | human gut metagenome | biome: human gut; feature: human-associated habitat; material: faeces | place: China | collected 2012 | reverse complement strand
AGTCAAAGAGATTGCCCGCCAGTACGACCAGGTGATGGAAGTGCGTGACAGCTGGGGGAATAAAGTACCGGTATGGAAACCGATGTACTCACAGGAAAAAGGTCTGCGCCTGGGTATTACCCGCCAGCAGGTTGCTTATTCCCTTCGTTCGGCAACAAACGGTGTGCCACTGGGTGAATATCGTGAAGGCGATGTCTTCATGCCTATCCTGATGAAGGATGCCGACAGGGATTCTATGAACCTGAACGATATTAGAACATTGCCGGTTTACAGTGCCAAAGGACGTTCCGTCAAAGTTGAACAGGTTATCGACGATTTCTCTCTCGATTATGAATATAATGTAGTGAGACGTTACAACCGTCAGCCTTACATGATGATGCAATGTGAACCGAAACGCGGCGCTAACACCATGGCTGCTTTCAGCCATCTTTGGACAGAAGCTCAAAAACAAATACAGGTTCCCGAAGGTTATAAGATGACTTATTTCGGAGAACAAAGCGAACAGGATAAAGGTAATAAAGCGATTGCCGCCAATATTCCGTTGATGTTCGGTCTGATCTATGTTACCCTGTTGTTCCTTTTCCCGAAATATTACCGTAAACCGGTGTTGATTATGGCTATGCTTCCGTTGATCTTCATCGGTGTGGTACTGGGATTACTGGTATTCGGCAAGTCGCTCGACTTCTTTGCGATGCTGGGATTGTTGGGACTGATCGGTATGAATATTAAGAATGCGATTGTGCTCGTCGATGAGATTGGTTTGCAAATGGATAACGGACTGGCTCCTGTCAATGCTGTTATCGAGGCAACCAAGACACGTATCGTGCCTGTTACGATGGCCTCGGGTACAACGATTCTGGGTATGCTTCCGTTGCTGGGCGACGCGATGTTTGCAGGTATGGCCGCAACGATCATGGGAGGTTTGTTTGTTTCAACCATCCTGACCATCTTCGTGCTTCCGGTTACCTATTGTATATTCTTTAAGATTAAATCGGAATAAGTAATATGAAAAGTAAACTGATAATAGGTTGTATGCTGTTGGGTGCTTTATCTGCGAATGCGCAGGTACAGCCCATCACAGCAGCCGAATATAAAGAAAAAGTGCTTGAATACAGCCGTCAGATCAAGCAGAGTTCCGAAGAACGGATCGCTATGCAGCACGCTATTAAAGCTGCTAAGACTGCCTTTTTTCCGGCGGTTGATTTCTCCGGTAGTTACCAGTACCGTATTAATAAGTATGAATTGATGCCGGGCTATGAAATGGATCATAACACTTATAGCCTGGGAGCAACTGTCAGCCAGCCTATCTATGCCGGAGGACAAATTTACAACAACTATAAGGCTGCCGAGATACAGGGACAGATTGCCACTGAAGCGGAAGAACTGACAACCGACAACATTGTTTATGCCGCCGATATGAACTACTGGTCGGTAGCCGCCCGCAAAGGGATGTATGATGTAATGACCCAGTATGTCGATATCGTGCAGGAGTTGGCCAACGTATTGACCCTTCGTTTCCAGGACGGACAAATCAGTAAGACCGACCTTTTGCAAGTACAGGCCCGCCTGAAAGAGGCAGAGTTGAACAAAAGTTCTGCCTATAAAGACTATCAGATCGCCTTACAAAATCTCAACGTCCTGATGGGGGTTCCCCCGATGGAAGAGGTAGCTATTGCCGACTCTATCACAATGGATCAACCGTTACCTCTGCGTGTGGGTGAGTCTGCAGCGTTGGATAATCGTCCGGACTTTCATATAGCCCAGTTGAATATCGAGTATCAGAAACGGCAGATCAACCTCTCCAAGGCAAAGTATAACCCGAACCTGTCTGTCGGATTTCAGGGATCATGGGGAACTCCTATGCTGAACATGAAAGGTTCCGACCAGCTATGGACACCGGCAGTCTTCGCTTCCCTGAAAATACCTTTGTTCCGTTGGGGAGCGCGCTTCAAGGAAGTGAATTCGCAAAAAGCGATCCTGCGTAGTAAAGAGTATGCGATGGACAACACCCGTGACCAGATCGGCCAGGAAGTAGCTAATGCCTGGACCAGTCTGACTGAGAACACCAAGCAGATCGATGTTGCTGAAGATGCCTGCAAAATAGCTGAAGAGAATCTCGACCTGAATACATTCAGCTATAACGAAGGTAAGCTTCCTATTGTCGATGTACTCTCTGCCCAGCTATCATGGATACAGTCTTACAGCAGTCTTATCCAGACCTGGTATCAGCAGAAAGCCTCTCTGGCTCAATATAACAAAGCTATCGGTATCCGTCGTATGCAGTAAGAAGCGATCGGATATACAGGAAACGAAAAGGCGGCTATCGGGAAATACAACCCGGTAGTCGCTTTTTTTATTGTTTACATCCCTACCTTTTAGAGTAAAGCATACTATCAATTAGTTCAAGAGTCCCGACCTGTTATCGTCACCCTGTACACCCTGGTCAACTACCCTGTACATGCTGACAAACCAGGGTGTACAGGATAATCGGCCATGGTGTACACCGTAGCAACAATAAGTCCCTTCTTTTCATATAATAAGTAGTGACTTATTGATTAGTTTGTCATAAGCTTTATCTTTGTGCCTGCTTAAATAAAAAAAGAATCGCATGGAGATTGTAAGAATAACAACAACGGATGCATCGCTGTATAAAGCATTTAGGGAGATATATGATATTAGTTTTCCTGTTTTTGAACAACGGACTGAAGTGCAGCAGAAGGATGCTTTTGCGGATGGCCGCTTTTATCTGGATTGTTATGTCGGTAAGAGTACCGGTTTCTTGCAAGGCTTTATTGCTTACTGGAGATTTGATGGTTATATATATGTGGAGCATTTCGCTATTCATCCGAATGAGCGTGGTAAAGGTTTGGGTGGATTTATCCTGAAAAATCTGATAGAGCAGGAGGGTGGACGTGTACTATTGGAGATAGACCCTGTGGTTGATAGTATATCTGCTGCCCGGTTACGTTTTTATCAGTCGTATGGATTTGTGGAAAATCCGTTCCCGCATATTCATCCGGCTTACAGAAATGAATATCCGGATCATTCGTTAGTTGTTTTATCTACGGAAGGTGAGATGACCGCCTCTGAATATAATAAGTTCGCCTCCGATCTGAATATGATAGTAATGAAAAAGGGAATGTAACGAATACATTCCCTTTTTCATTCTCTTTTCTATATTGAATGGTATTTATTCTTTATTCAATGCTTTCAGGGAGAATAAGAAAGTTGAACCTTTACCTTCTTCCGACTCGAACCATAATTTACCATCATGCAGTTCCACAAAATCTTTACAAAGCATCAATCCCAATCCTGAACCCTTTTCGTTGTTTGTTCCGTAAGAAGTAAAATGCGTGTTGGCTTTCAGTAATTTCTCCTGGTCTTCTTTCTTAATTCCTTTACCGGAGTCTTTTACGCTGACAATTACATTATTACCTTCAATACTAGTCGAAACTTCAATTGTACCTCCTTCGAAACTAAACTTGATCGCGTTTGAAATAAGGTTTCTGACAACTGTCTTTATCATGTCTATATCGACAGAACCAACAAGTTCCTTATCAACATTTATTAATTGCAGGCTAACGCCTTTTTGGGTAGCCATCGGAATGTAAATTTCAGCGGTGCTGGAAACCAAGCTGTTGATATCAGCCTCTTGTTTATATATGTTCTGCTTTTTCAGGCGGTTCTTTGCCCATTTCAACAAATTGTCAAGCAGGAGGAAAATCTCTTCTGATGTTTTATTCATCATCTGTAGCATTTCGAATACTTCGGGGCTGACTTGGCTCTTGTCTACCATCATAAGGATAGCATTATTCATCATTTTCAAAGAACCGAGTGGAGAACGAAGATCGTGTGCTATAACAGAATAGAGTGTATCGCGTGATTCAATTGTATTTTCCAGTTCCTGTTTTATGCGTTTAATACTAAATAGTTCATAACGGTGGGCAACGCGTTTGACCAGTTCTTCTCTTTGGAAGGGTTTTGTGACATATTCGGTAGCTCCTAACTGGTATCCTTTCACTATACTCTGCATATCGCTAAGTGCAGACATGATGATTACAGGAATATCATTGGTGTCCGGGGCACTCTTGAGGTGTTGTAATACCTCGTATCCGTCCATTTCCGGCATCATGATATCTAGCAGTATGAGATTGGGATGTCTGTCATGAGCAATGCGAAGAGCTTTGGCGCCGCTATCACAGGTCAATAGTGTATATCCTTCTTTTTTTAATATAGCCTGTACTAACATGACGTTGGTTGGAACATCGTCAACGATCAATACTGTATACTCTGATGCTAAATTATCCATATTAATTTTACACTTTTCTTGATATTCAATCACTATCAGTACACAAATGTATTAATAATGTTTGAATTTACAGAGGTTTTCATTGTTGCATTTTAGAAATATTTTTCTTATTATATTCTCTTTGCTTTTTCCCAGGCCCCATTCCCTTTATTTCCAGATAAATAGAAAAATCCTCTTATGACATTTATATTCATAAAAGAAAAGTAATAAGGAATGAAAAGCAGTTTATTCCGTAAATTTCGCTGTTCCATCAAATAGCCTGCATAAGCCATTATATAGAATGCAACTTGTAAAAGTAGTAAAAATATATATGTAAACTCACTCTTACATGTTAATATTATATTTAATGGAATTAACAGGAATAAGACAATCGGTGTAATGGTCCATCGTAAGACCCGGTGGCTTATGAACTGGAAGCTCAATGTGCCGTAACGGAATATGTTAAACAAGCTCCGTAAACGCCATACCGATTGCAAACCGCCTGCAGCAATACGTATTTTACGCTTTTCTTCTTCTTTCATATTCAATGATGCAGTTTCGGTTGCGTAAGCTTCTTTGCAATAAGCGATTTTATGTCCTTTCTGCGCAATACGGAGAGAGAGGATGAAATCATCCAGGAGTGTGTCGGGCGGCATTTGTTCGAATAGTTCAGTTCGTACGGCAAATAGTTCGCCGGCAGCTCCTACAGCGGAATATAATCGATAATCCAGTGATTTCAATGCCGATTCATATTTCCAATAGATTCCTTCTCCAGCAGTTGCACCTTGTGCGGTTGCTGTTTCAACTCTTTTTTCTCCCGCTACACAACCCACTTTTGGATTGGAGAATTGACGGACGATCTCTGTGATCGCATCTGCATTCAACATTGTATTGGCGTCTGTGAAAACGACATAAGGAGTGGTTACATACTGTATCCCACGGTTTAGTGCAGCTGTCTTTCCTCTGCGTTCCGGTTGAAAGAGAACGGTTACTTCCGGATATTTTTTCAGGTATTCATTCGTATGATCGTTTGAGCCGTCGGTCACCCAAACTATTTTAAGTTTGTCGGCAGGATAGGAGAGAGCATGGCAGTTCTTCATCTTGGCCGCAACAATATCTTCTTCATTGTATGCGGCAATGAAGAGGGTTACTTCGGGGAGTGGATCTGTTAAATCGTATCTGACCGGTTTATGAAATATTTCTTTTATCCGTACTAATATATATAATAATATACCATATCCGAGATATGTGTAGAAAACGATAAATATTCCTATCCAGAATAAGTACTTAATAGTCAGATAAAATGAATCCATACTCATATTTTAATATAAATATATTTTTATAGTTTGCAAATATAATAAAGTTTTATAACAATTCATCAAATAAAGAAATTTTTAAAAGACTATGAAAAATAACGTGTTTTTGGTTTTTATGTTCTGGATTTTATTATTTTTGCAGTTTCTGCGTTTTTGTAAATTTATAAAATATGGTGGTGTTGCATTGGTTGGAAATAATTTTATTTGTAGTAGCTGTTCTGAACGTTGTTTATTTACTAATGTTCAGTATTGCCTCTCATCTGCATTTGGAACGGAATAGCTCTTTATCTTCTGTTACAAAGCGGATTGCAATTTTGATTCCTGCCTATAAGGAGGATCGGGTTATTATGGAATGTGTTGCGTCTTGTATGAATCAGAACTATCCAACCGATAAATACGATATTGTGGTTATCTCAGATCGGATGAAAGAGGGTACCGATCAGATATTGTTGTCTCTTCCGGTTAAGTTGGTAAATGTCCATTTTGAAAATAGTACTAAAGCCAAAGCTCTAAACTTTGCAATGGATCAAATCGGTGATCTTTACGATATTGCAGTAGTATTGGATGCCGATAACGTGATCTATGCTGACTTCCTGCAAAATATCAATAACTTTTTTTCGGCTCCTGGGGTTAGGATCGTTCAGGCACATCGTAAAGCAAAGAATCTGAATACAAACTTATCTGTTTTGGATGCAGTCAGTGAAGAAATTAATAATAGTATTTTTAGATTGGGACATGCTACCATGGGATTATCTGCAGCTTTGATCGGTTCAGGTATGGTATTCAATTATACTTTATTTAAGGAGATTATGCTTTCAATAAATGCCGTAGGAGGATTCGACAGGGCATTGGAATTGTCTTTAATAAAAGAGGGTGAAAAGATTTATTACTTACAGGATGTTGATGTATTGGATGAGAAAGTTCAAAGCCATGCAAATTTTTCTGATCAACGGCGCCGTTGGTTATCGGCCCAGTTACACTATTTGGTGGAATTTATAGCAGACGTTCCGAATGCTATAAAAAAGGGTAACTGGGATTTTTGTGATAAAGTCTTTCAACAAATGAGTATTCCCCGAATAATATTGCTGGGGGTAATTTTTATAATATCCTTAGTCTTCTCTTTTATCAAATGGACCATGGCATTAAAATGGTGGATATTATTCTTGATTCTGGTGTTAGCTCTATTTTTAGCTATTCCTAGAACCTTATTAAATAAAAGGTTATTTGTAGCCTTATTTGAATTACCTTATTCCTTTTTATTGATGTTTTGTAATTTGTTTCGTTTAAAAGGTGCTAATAAAAAATTCATTCATACATCTCACGGAGTAAAATAAAGAATCTATGTTTATCGGTAAATTTGAAAATAAAGGAGTCTTGCCACAAAAGTATTTGTCAAAGACTTATGGTCATATTATATATGATGAATCCTGCTCTGTTTATAAGACTAAAAAAGTTGAGATATACTTTTGGGGTGTTCTGTATAATAAGAAAGTCTTAGGGTATACATCTGACCAATCAGATGCCGAAGTGATTTCCGTGTTATATGAATTATACGGTTTGAAAGGATTTGCAAAGGCAGATGGATCATATACATTGATGATACAAGAAGGCAGAGACATTCTTATAGCCCGTGACCATCATGGGACGAGCAAACCGGTCTATTACACTGATCGTTATTTTGCCTCTTCCTTATCTTTGTTGCAGGAAACAGATGGATTTATAGCTGAACCAGATTTTCAGGCACTAAGCCGTTTTCTTAATATAGGCTATATTGCAACACCTTTTTCAGCAATGAAAGGTGTACATAAACTTGGTGGAGGAGAAATACTGATATATAAAGAAGGTAAACAGAAGGTAGAGAATTTGTATTGTACCGACGATATTATACCGGTTTTGAGTGATGGAGATCTAAATGAACTGGCAGAAGAATATGGTCGTTTGCATATAAAAGCGATAAAAAAACGTATAGACAATAAACAAGATGTTGGTATCTTATTGAGTGGAGGATATGACTCCGGATGTAATCTGGCAGCATTACGTAATATATATGCCGGCAATATTCGTTCTTTTTCCATTGGATTCAAGGGAGATAACTGGACAGAATTACCTTTGGCTCGTTGTATGTCTGATACTTTTGGTACTATGCACACCGAATATGAGATTGATGGTAGTGAACTTTCCGGATTACCCGATATCGTTGCACATCTGGGAGATCCTTTTGTTGAAGGCGGATTAATGGTTAATTATGCAGTAATGAAATTAATTGGTAATAATAAACCGGAGATTATTCTGGGAGGAGATGGCAGTGATCAATATTTTGGAACTTCCGGTCGTGAAGTCGCTCTTCATTATCTTATTTCCAAGTATAAGATGACTCCGCTTATGCGGCTTGTTTATCGTTTATTATGCCAGTCGGGCTTCGATAAGAATAATTATTTTTACCGTGTTCGGTTTCATTTGGATAAAGTACTGAATATCCTTCAGGGAGATTTGTTTGGGTTCCCGGAATTTCGTTTGAAAGAGATGTTACAGGAAAAGTCTTTTTTGAGTACCCCTGATACGATCAAACCGGATATTCGTAGTTTTGAACATCTGTACGTTCAACATGCATATAAAACGGATTTGGAAAAGATTATTAATCAGGTGATATTATTTAAAGCTGCCAGAATGGCGGAAATGTTTGATAATAGAATTGCATTTCCATATATGGATCTGGATTTGTATCAGTTTTTACAAAAGTTGCCTGTAAAATATAAATGTAAAGGGGAAAATGTAACTGATATTGCTAAAGGGCATGCTACCGCGAAATATTTATTGAAATATCATTATAAACCCATGCTGCCTGAAGCAATAACATCCAAAAAGAAACAAGGTGGTTTTGCTCCTATGCCATTGTTTTTTAAGAATGATCTTCAACGAACCAAGGTGGCAGATTATATCATGAATTCTTCTGTGTTTGATACATTTCTTGATCGAAATGTAGTTGAAGTTTTTATAAGACAATATGATAAGGAAGTACACGAAGATGGTAACTGGTTCTGGTACAAACAGAATAAAGCTATCCAGTATTTCAATTTACTAACTTTAGCCATCTGGTGGGAACGATTTGTAAAGGGGGAGGATAATAGTACTGTTTTGAAATAAATAAGGGTAATATGTCTGTTAAACAACAAGTTACTAAGAGTGTGCTCTGGAGTGCCATTGAGCGGTTTTCCGTGCAGGGAATTCAATTCCTGTTAAGTATCGTTATTGCCCGTCAACTTCTACCTTCAGATTATGGGTTGGTTGCCATGCTCAGTATTTTTATGGCTATCGCTCAAACTTTTATAGATGGTGGATTTGCCAACGCTTTGATACAAAAGAAAGATCGCTCGGAAACAGATTATAGCACAGTTTTTTATTTTAATATTCTTATTGCTCTTGTTCTTTATATATTGTTGTATTTGGCTTCTCCCTTCATTGCTGTTTTTTATGAAGAAATGCAGCTAGAAGAGATAGCCAAGGTGGCGGGTCTAGTCCTTATTGTGAATTCTTTTGGAATAGTGCAACAAGCAAAGTTGACGGTGGCGCTTGATTTTAAAAGGATGGCTTTTGCTTCGTTGATCGCTGTGTTGGTTAGTGGGTTAGTGGGGGTTTGGATGGCTTATTCCGGTTATGGAGTCTGGACATTGGTATATCAGTCACTATTTAATAATGTGATGAGAGTTATTTTGATTTGGGTATATTCCCAATGGAAGCCACGTCTTTCTTTCAGTGGCCAATCTTTTTATGTCTTGTTTCTGTTTGGATCTAAATTGTTGTTGTCTTCATTGCTACATACTATCTATACAAATCTATATACGTTGATTATAGGGAAAAAATTTGCTTCGGTAGAATTAGGTTATTATAATCGGGCTTTTACATTAGCTCAGTTTCCATCTACAAATTTGACCAATGTGATAGTACGGGCTGTTTATCCCATCCAATGCCGGATACAGGATGATGATGAGCAATTATGCAATATGTTTCTTAAATATATGCGTATAGCTTGTTATCTTATTTTTCCCATAATGATAGGCTTTTGTGCAGTCGCTGAGCCTTTGGTTCGTATTATTTTAACTGATAAATGGTTGCCTGTGGTTCCTTTGCTTCAAATACTTTGTATTGCTTATATGTGGGATCCGGTGATGAAGATCAATCATACTATTTTGAATGTGAAAGGCCGTTCCGATTATTTTCTGTATGCAGAGATCTTAAAGAAAGGGATTGCTTTTATAATACTTTTTGCAACACTCCCTTTTGGAGTAATGGTTATGTGCGCCGGATTAATAGTCTATGCTTTTGCTGATATTATGATTATTACCTATTTTACATATAAACTGACTAATATAAGTTTGAAGACTCAACTAAAAGAATTATTACCTGTACTATTTCTCTCTTTTTCAATGGGTGGGCTAGTGTATGGTTCTATCTGTTTATTCGGGAATGCCTGGATTCAACTGTCTGTTGGTATTATCGTAGGTATTTCTTACTATCTATTTATTTCAGTTCTTTTTCATTTTAAAGAAATGAAGATACTCCGTTCTTTTGGTCGCTGCTGAACCGCTGTAGGCTCTTTTTTCGTTTAAAACGAAAAATAATGAAACGAATCAATAGCAGTTAGATTAATGCTTGTATCCGGCATTTCCTATGGAAGAACCAGGGAGTGGTTGATAATAGTTCTGTGGATCTATTTTTGCATTTATTAGTGTGTCAAATTGTTTATTACCAGAGCCTTCCACTCTTCCGTTATTCATTATTCGTATATAGTTTATTGATGAAGGGTCTTTTTGATAACATTCAATAAAAGCATTATTGTTCAACTTAACGAAGGTCTCATAGTATTTTCCGTTTACCTGAACAGCAAAAAGTTGACATCCGGCAATGGTATTATTAGTAATATTAACGGTTGCGGCATCAATTAAACCATAAATTCCCATCCCATTGGATTGCGAATTTACGAAAAGGTTGTTGTGGATGATGTGGGATGAATTGTTCTCTCCGGATCCGTGAAATTCAATGATCTCTCCTGACCCGTCATGTACATAATTATCGTGGATATTTGTATCAGTTGTACGTCCGCCGACAATTAGACCTATATTTTGCCCCCATGCACCTCTTGTCCCGAAATGGGCTATTTCGTTTTCATAAATTTCTAATTGATCCGTTGCGGATACCTGTATTCCATCATATCCTGTATTAGAGATATGATTTTGGTATATTTTTACATTTTTCCATTTAACAGGCATTACATACGTATGGCTTGGATTCTCAGGTTTTGGTCCGGCATTGTATCCTTTTCCTGTTTCGTCCCATCCCCACCATACGGCTGTGTGCCCTATGTACATCGCTTCGGTAGAAACATCGGTTATGATGACATTATGGATAGATAAGTTTTCGAGTACGGTATTAGGATACCATGTTTTCGGATCATCTATCTCGGGATCGGTTTTTGCAAGAATACCGGTTCCTCCATTTTTGATTGTTATATTTTTAACCTCTACATTGTCTGTGAAAGGTCTAAGATTGATCCCAAAGTATGAAGAGCGTGCCTTCGATGTAGAACCATCAATCACGAAGTCTGCCGCGTCATTTTCACTGCCCAGTATGATATGTTGACATTCAAATAGTTGGATAGCACTGGAATAAGCTCCCCCTGTCCAGTCGGGATTTCCGATCACTAGCTTTTTCCCCGGATAGTTTGTGATGCGGATAGGATGTTCGGCACTCCCCTTTAACCCTGTGAAGCGAGCACTTAAGAAGTTCCCATCCAGGTAAATCGTACTACCTGGAAGAATATCTTTTGTTTCATCGGAATACATATCTATCCGTCCTCTTGAATCAGGAGTGATAATATGTACATTCACATCAGAATCTATCGTTGTTGCCTTTGAACATGAAGATAGTATGAATGTAATAATAAAAGTAGTGACTAATTTTATCATATATATAAACAAATTATGCTTTAGACCCCCATTTACCCTTCTTTTACACCCGGATGTGAACGATGCTGAGACCCGGGTGTAAAGGGTGAAGAGACCCGGGTGTCAAAAAAAATATATAGCTACTTTTTTGAAAATAAGACATATACACTCGCTCTTTTAATAAGCTGTTTTGTGATAGTATGATAGTTGAAAATGGCACTATCACACGATCTATCACTTCTTGCAAGGATTGAATTACAATATATACGATCTGATTAGTGATAGTGTGATAGTTGTTTTCCAAAATGTCATATGTTATTTCATTCATTTCTTCCCCAGAAAAAGTACTCTTGTCGGTTGCCATTTGTCGATTACCTTTTCGATCAGAATAGGCAAAAATAAAGCAATGACCGTAGCTATTATGAATATGAGTAAAGATGAGCTTATACCTAGTTTAGTTGCTATGATTCTTCCGCCGGATGTACCGAAACCATGAAACAGATAAATGCTATAGGCAAAACTGCCCAGCCAGGTGAAAAATTGACAACTGCGATTAGTATGAAGTAAAAGCATAAGTGCCGAGATTACCCAAAGAGGTAGTAAAGCCTTATACCAGAAAGAAATTTCTTCTCCGTTTACCGTATAGTACCATTTATATTGGAGTAAAGCCAGTCCTATACATGTGAGTATAAGATAAGTGTAAATAACAACTTTATTTTTATATAATTGTTCGGAAAACCGGTGTATGCCGACTCCAGTAATAAAATAAGGTAATTGTGCTAAAGCTCCCTTATAACTGAAAAGATTCGGTATATCTGACGGTATTATCTTTATTATCAAGCTTATTCCCCATGTGGCTGCAAATAGAACTAACCATGTTTTTGTCGATTGGCATAATTTGTACTTATCTATGATATACATGCTTATAAAAATAAGGAAGAGAGACGGCAAATACCAGTAAATTGTATAAGGAAAAATATATATTTTCCATATGTCAGCTAAGTTCCCTTTCATATTTGTACCGGGAGTTAGATATTGGATAATGAAATACAATGTTCCGACCGTAGCCATAGGGATGAGTAATCTGATGGCTTTTTTATAAGCAAATGCGTTGAATTTGTATTTTATGGCCGGCTTAATAGCATATACCCAACCGGCAATTCCAGTGAACAAAGGCATTTGTATATAGTCGATCCATAGATATAGGTATCTCCAGAATGAGGGATAGTCGATTTTCATTCCTCCAGCCGGAGTTGAACCGATGACATGTCCTACAACGACCAGCAGGATTGCCACGTAGACTTTCGATGTGAGCGACTTTGGGCTTATCCATGTATTTTCTTTATATTATGGGTGAATCCATGAAAACTTCCTTTTATAAACGAACCCAGCATGTTTTTGTCTCCATGAACCGAGTAGAGTATTATGTTTTTAGGGATGACAATCGCCAGCTGATACAATAAAGCAGCTATTTTCAGGAAAAAACTAGAATTTCGCCTTGTAAACAGCAGCCGGCTGCGAGTAAGGTAATATAGACGTAACGGAGTACCGCGTCTGGCAGTCATACTTTCTTTGTGTAGTACGCATGCTCCCGGCTCATACCATATTTCATATCCGGCACGTTTTAACTGGATGCTCCAATCGATCTCTTCATAAAAGAGAAAGTATATTTCAGTCATCATCCCTACTTTTTCTATGACCTCCCTTGAGGTAAGCATACAAGCCCCATGCGCATAGGCGGTAGGAGAGGGCTGGTCATATTGCCCTTCATCTTTTTGGTTAACCCCGATCAGGTTATTACTGATCCGGATAGGGTTCATAGAGGTATATCCTGCATATTGAATCGTATCCGGATGATGTTCGTATTTGATTTTGGGCGAGACTAAACCGATCTCTTTTCGGGATTGGAGTCTTTTTACCAGTGTTTTCAGAAAAGGAGCGGTGATGGTCATGTCATTGTTCATATAGAGGATATATTCCCCTTGGGCATATCGGTATCCTAAATTGTTTCCACCTGAAAACCCCAGATTTCTGTCACTACAAATGATAGCTAACTCAGGAAACCTTTCTTTCAACCGCTGACCATCTCCATTCGGTGAATTATTATCTACAACAATAATTTCATAGGGATAGTCTTCGTATAAACGCAGACTATCCACAAGTTCAGAAGTCTCTTTGAAACCATTGTAGTTTATTGTAATAATCGACACCATATCTATTTCTTTTGAACTTTAACCCATTCTTTTTTATCAAAGTCGTATTGCTTTAATATGCGGGCAGGATTTCCTCCGACAACAGAATATGGCGGAACAGATTTTGTCACCACACTGCCGGATGCAATGATACAATGTGTTCCAATCGTGATACCTTGGTTAATACATGAATTCCCACCAATCCACACATCATCTTCTACAACAGTTCTGTCAGGGGTAACACCTTGCTTGGCAATAGGACGGTCAACATCCATGTAGTTATGTGTCAGTCCTGTGATTTGTGCTCCGCTACCTATTGTCACATAATTGCCTAAAGTGACAGGGCCTACCAGTTTAACGCGTGAAGTAACATGTGTATAATCTCCAATGATAATGTCTCCCATGCCATTGTTGATGATTGTGTAGTCTTCTATTACACTTTTTACTCCTACTGTTATTTTTTTAGAGGGAATAATGTCTAATCTGGCTTTTCTTCTGATAATAGCCCCTTTCCCTTTTTTAATTACAAACGGAATGAGGAAAACCCTGGCCCACCATCGTGGACGTGAGGTGTATGGATGTATCAGGCAATAGTGCAGAAACTTCTTTAATTGTGGATGATTGTTTAACATATCTCTTGTATTATAAGTTTATGTGTGAATATAATTTATGAACCGAATTTTCCCAGGTATGTGTATGAGCAAATTCAATTCTGCGTAAAGACTGTTCAGCAGAATGTGCCTGTAATGCTTCTTCTATTGCAGCTACGTATTCGTCGGCATTCGTACAATTCCAGACGTAATCTTCAAATATGCTCATTGTTTTTGTACGTGTTGCAATAACCGGCTTGCCTAATGCCAGATATTCGTCTATTTTGCGAGGATAATTACCGATAGTAATTTTATTTATTTTTTGAGGGTTCATACATACATCGAAACTAGTTACGTATGCAGGAATGCTACTCTGAGGCTTTTCACCGGTAAAGAAAACATTACACAGGGTATGTAGTTTGTGTGCTTTGAAGTATTCATCTTCTCCTCCTACCATCGCAAATGATAAGTTGGGACATCTTCGTGCCACTTGGTAAATCAGATCGGCATCAAGTCGGCGATTGGTAATCCATCCGACATATCCTATTATAGGACGTTTTATTTCACTTATATCTTGCGGTAACGGATAATTCGTTTTATAATCATATTGGCTAAGATCTAATCCTTGTCCTATATCGAATGTCTTGGGATTATAAGGTAAAACAGCTTCGGCCAGCTGAATTGAGTTAGCTACTACTAAATCACTTTTTCGGCACAATAACGGTTCTAATCTCGGTGCGTGCTTTTGCCAGTAAGCGGATATCAGGTTATCTCGCCTGTAATATATCGAGTAGGCCGGTTCGAGTATCTCCCGGGCATAAAAACTACGATAAATATCATTGTCCATAAACAAGATGTATTCATTGAAATGCAGCTGTTTCAATATTTTCTTGACAAATGAATACATACGCTTGTTATTCCTCTTGTTGACCCAGTCGAATACGGGACCGTCCGGTAAAAAGTTGACAGGCCAGATTGTAAAAGGGAAATCCAATATCCATAGATTGGAATTGATTTGTCTTAATTCCGGTGATTTGCCCTCAATAACATTCTTTCGCTGAATAAATTCCGGCGATTGACTCTGATTCTTATATGTCTTTTTATCTAGTGGCGTATTGATATAAAGCACTTTATTGTGTTTTGATACTTCCAACGCAATATCTTTGGCGTTCGAACCGATAGGGATGTCCCAGGGTTGCAAGCCGGTAAATATGAAATTCTTTCCTTTTATCATATTTTTAAGGACTTAAATATGTTGGTAGATTGATAGTAAATTCCGGGCTGTGTTCTCCCAGGAAAATAGTTTGGCCCGCTCAAGTCCGTAATCGACTTGTTGCCGATAGACCGTCGGATTATTTTCCAGTAAAAGCAGTTTGTCGGCTATATCTTTTTCCCGGGTCGGGTCTGACAATAGAGCATCGGTTCCGCCTATTTCCGGCATAGAAGAGGTATCAGAGGTCACGACAGGAGTCCCACAGGCCATGGCTTCCAATAGAGGTATACCGAAACTCTCTCGCAATGACGTGTATAAAAATGCAAAAGCACCGCTATACAGGTAGGGAAGATCTGTGTTAGGTATGTATCCCGGACTGGAAATGAAAGGACGTATGTCCTCTATGTCAAGTTCTTTTAGAAGGGCATTCAAAACATCTTCCTTGATATCTGCAATTAACAGGGGAAGAGGATCTTTGGATTGTTTTCGGTATAAGGCATAGGCTTTTAATGTGCGTGGAACATTCTTTTTAGGATCTGTATTCCCCAAGAAAAACAAGAAGTGATCGGATGGTATATACTTCTGTGTCACCGTCCGGGTCTCTTCGCGGGGGAAGAAATGACGACTATAACCGTTGTAAACAGTAACGACCTGGTCTTCCGGAAGTCTTAAAGACTCTTTGATGCGATTTCGTTCGAAATGGGAAACCGTAATAATCTTTTTACAGGTTGGAAGTATACGGGGTACGACCAGTTTGCGATAATACCATCCCATATTCTGATAGAGCGATTTATTACCGCTTTGTCGAGGTTCTAAAAAGATAATGTCGTGTAAAGTAAGTACTAATGGAACCGGACAATTGACCGGTGCTGTATTACTTGTACAATGTAATAAATCGGGTTTTATTTTGGATACAGCCTTGGGCAACGCCAGTTGTTCCCATAACGGATAGGTTGGGCATTTCAACTCAATGATGTGTATATTGTCTGATTCGGTTAAGCAACGGTCTTCTCCCGGACTGACAAAGATGAAGTATTCGTTTTCTTTATCGATCCGTTGTAGCTCCCGTATGCTTTCCAAGGCTACAAAATCCATCCCATGCTTATTAGGACGGAATATCCGTTGGGCTTCTATGGCTATTCTCATAATGACGTGTTTGAAGGATTTGACCTATTTGAATGTTGTGTATGAATAAATTCTTTATTAGCCCCTTTCAAGCGAAAAAAGTTTAAACACATAAGCATAAAGAGCAGAGGTAGAGAGGCTAATGCCTTTTTAAAACGTTTGTCTACCAAATAATCCGGAACAGCCAGACTGAACGTTATGCATAGCAGAAGAAACAATCCCCACCATTTAATGGCTAAAGACCAGTTTATTATTGTCATAATGAATGCAATAATGACTATAAGACCGAATAGGATGATCCGCGGAGGCATCATCCATTGGAATAGTTTGTTACAATAATCCCAGTTACCTCTTAATATGGCTAATGGAATGTTTTTTAGTCCGTAACATAGATTATGCAACTGGTTGGACAACCATCTTCTACGTTGGTCATAGAAACTATTTTTATTGGCGACTTTTTCGTCATATGTATAGACGACTTCCAGGTATTCGATGTATATATTTTGCAACAACAGGATTTGTTCCAATTGTTTATCCACCCCGATGTGCCTGGAAGACATGATACATTCTTTAAACAGATCATATTCAAAAGCCATTCCGGAGCCGATCAATGCCGAAGAGAATCCGATCTGTGTATGTCCTTTTCTGAAAATAGAATTGTTTATTTCTTCACTGACAGCATCGAGAACTGCAATATTCGTGTCTCTATTTTTAGCTACCCTGTGAGTCTGGACAGCCGAACAACCGGAATAGAAGGCATCATTGATTTTCTCCAGGAAATCATTATCCGTCAGGTTGTCTGCATCTAGGATAACGACTATATCATATTTTACATCTCCATTGTCGATATACTCCACGGCTTTTCTCAACGCATTGGTTTTAGTGCTGGGGGAATTGGTTATTTCTATGACTTTGGCCGAGAGATCGGATAGTTTTTTATTCGTATCTTCCGACATCTGGTCGGATATGACAATGACATCATATAAATCCCGTGGATATTCGTTCTTTAAAAAGTCTTCAACGGAGTGTAATATGACAGAGTCTTCTTTATACGCCGGGAATAATACGGCAAAGCGGTATTTTTTTCTGGCAGTAGGGTAGGTGTAAGTTCTCTTTTTTTGAGAGAACAAAGCGAAAACAAGTAAATACAGAACCGATACGAGGAAGATGAGAAACAGAACAGCATCTCCTATATTAAAGAGCTTTTCGTTATTACTGGTCCAGCTTGTTATTATCTGTAATATTTCTTCTATCATATATGTTGTGTTATTTGATTATTATTGTTTCTTGTTATTTCTTTGTCAAAATAGGCTCCTTTTAATACCAGGGCCAACCCTGTAAAGGCTATAATGGGAGTGGGATATTGCCCCCAAAAAGCGTTTCCATAGGCACTGAGCAACATACCGGTTACTCCGCATAAAAAGGCGGAAAGTACCCCTTTGAGCTCTTTGTTCTTTATACGGAACATGATGATCCACGCACCATGTGCTATCGAGAGAAATAAAAAACCGAGATAAAGCGTAATGCCTGCTATACCGGTTTCCACCCATATTTTCACATACCAGGAATCGTGTGGAATGGAGGTTGTAAAGCGATTGGACATTTTCTGGTTTTCCACTCCGGAAAGCCCCAACCCCTCTCCAAACGGTTTGTTTTTTAGGTATTCTCCTAAGCGAGCTTGATTTTCACGACGAACATTAAAGGAGCCATCTTCTGTCGGTGTGAATGCGGTACGCATTCGTCGTATCTGTGCATTATTTTGCCCGATCATTGTAAAAGCAAAGAATATATAGATAAATAACAGGCTGAAACTTCCTATTGCCATTATTTTGATATTTTTACTCAAGACCGTGAATAAGGCTAACCCTCCTAAAGGGACAATCAGTGCACCGCGAGTTCCTGATAGGAACATAGCATATAAACTGGCTACTGAGACAATTGCATAATAGATCTTGAAAGGTTTGGATTGAATATAGTAGGCTGCAATGGCAAAAATAACACCTGTGCATCCCAGGTTAGAACCAAAGTTTCCTGCATCGGTAAAGAAAGAAAAGTAACGTGTGCCACTGGCTATTAAATGGGTTAAAGCTCCTCCCCGATTTAACCATAATTGTTCGCCTCTGTCAAATCCGATAAACTTTTGCATGGCGGCTTTAAGAAATGCGGTCAATGCAAAAATAGATAACATAAACAATATTACTTTAACAGTCTTATATTTGACACATAATAACGAAACGACTAATGAGATAATGAATCCGTTTATGATTAATCCTCTCGATAAAATCCAGGCTTGAAGCATACCTGACGGATTGAGAATTTGGGCTAAACAATAAAGCATCCATACGAAAGATCCTATCGTAAGTGTGTTGAATCCATATTTCCATTCGATATTTTTTAGAATGGCACTGTGAACAATAATGAGTAGTAAAGTGAATGCCATTAAAATATCCATCAGAAAACTGATCCCGTCTAAATTGACATATCGTGTTAATCCCATCAAGTAATAGTTGATGGTGAATATAATTAAGAATAAGATGATCGGTCTACATAATACTTGATAGCAGGTAATCAGCAGGATGGGAAAACAAATCAGTCCGCTTAATAAAGCCATGTTATTGGTAAGCAGTGATATGACAATACCGGTTAATCCCAATAGTAAAAGTATCGGGAAAAATCTCATTTGTATTGTGCCTGTATTATCTTCCATATGTGATTTTATTTGACAGCAGTATTATGAGTCGTTAATCCCAAATACAATAGTCTGCTACTGAGACTTCGCATAGACGAATAGGGGGGAAGCGGCCCGGTAAAGTCTTCTACGGCTTCTCTGGTAGCATTGTTTAAATAAATATACAGTGGCACGGAGCCGGATCTTTCTTTTAAATGATTTAATGCAACTTCATCGCTGTTTTTCCAAACCCTACAGGCATTGGTTACAACGATGTTGAAGGAGGCCTGGTCGAGTAAAGAGGTCGGTAAATTGCTCTTTAAAATAGCCGGGTATTCTATTAGCAGGATGTTGGGTCTCTTTTCTTCTGTTAAAAAACGATCGAATCCTTCTGCTAATAAATAAGACGGATCTAATCGGAAGTCTTTGCCGGCTATTAAATATTTGACCGTTAATCCCTGCTCTTCCCATTCTTCTTTCAGGTAGTTGGCTACAAAGGTTTTACCTTCTTTCTCTTCTAAACTTATCAAATTGATAATCATTGGTTTTACGGCTGTCAATTTGCTGTTTAACTTATTACAGGCGTAACCGGCAGATATTCGGTTGCATGCTTTTCTGTAACCGCGGAATCTTAATTGCATATTTCCTGTAAATGCACCTAAAACAGGCGTATTGGTCAGCCGTTGCGTGCGCTCTGCATCCCGTAAGGTTCGATCCAGTAATTCTATGACCAGATTGCATCCGATGATAAAAATAATGCTACCCATAAATGCCGCTATAACTAAAATCGCACGTTTACTTCCATCACTTATCAAAGGGAAAGTCGCCGGTGTAATTACATTCAATGTTGCTGAGGTTAGTTGAATATTTTTTTGTTTCAGCTTTGCCAGGTTTAATCCGTGCAACACTTCCAAATAAGATTCTTCGGTAATGCGTATTTCACGTTCTTTTCTGTTTATCTGCGTTCCGATAGGAGAGTATGTCTTATACTGTTCTTCAAATTCTTTTTTTCTTTTATTAAGTATTTCCAGTTCGGCTTTTGCTTTTGTGTTTCGTATCACTTCTGCCAACCATTGATCAACCATGGTTTCAATAGCGATACCTTCTTTTGTATATTTATATTCGTTTATATTATTAGAAAGTTTTTCTATTTCTTTTTCGGTTTCACTCATTTTTTCTTTGTATTGTAGTAACTTCGGATTATTATCTTGGGTATTATTACTACTGAATGTTTCGATTTCCGTTATTTTTCCATTGATAGTTGAGATACGATCTAAGGCTTCAATAAATTCGGTATTTGTTTTGAACAACTTCGAGCGTGTGTCCATTCGTCCTTCTAATAAAGCTATCAGCTTGGATGAACTTTCATATTCTCGTAAAGACGCTTCATACCGATCCTCATAATTGGTGTAGGCAATAGCAATTGCTTTTGTTTGTTCGGTATAGTTGATTACCTTATTGTCAATATTATATTCGGTTAATGAATTTTCCATCTGATCAAGTTTACTACGTAATACTTTCAGCTCTTTCTCATAATATAAAACTACATCATTCGCTGATTTATAGCGTATTCCATCATATGATTGCATTAGTTCTTCTGTGATCAACTTTACGGTATTCATTGCTATGCCCGGATCCGTCGATTGAAAGGATATTTCAATCAGATCACTATTGTTTATGCGTTTTACATTTACAGATTTAAGTGCATTATAGCTGTAATTTGGGTGGTTCCAATTAAAAAGACCGAATAAGAAATTACCGGGTTCCTCTTTTTTATATTTATTCAGATTGTCAATTGTTTTATCTAATGACTTTTTATCGATCAACTTTGTAACCTCTTCCGGAACAATTTTGGTTAATGCATTGTAATTCTTGGCAGTAATATAAAGATTATCTTTTTCCGGGTCTCCATTTATCATGTTTATGGCAAATAGACGGGTCGAAACTTTTTCCAGGGTTCCTTTGGCTTTTGTCAGATTAATAAGGTTGTCAAAAGTACTGTTTAATTCAAAAAAGCTTAATTTATTGTCATCCTCTAATCCTGAAGTAGAAGCGATACCGGTATATATGCTGGTATTTACTGTATATTTTTTTTGAATAAATTGTGAAAAGTAGGCCACTAAAGCTGTTACTATCAAACTGCCAAAAATTATTTGATAGCGTATTCTATGTAGAAAACGTACTATATAAAGGGGTACATTCATATTTATTTATTCATTATTTTTACGTTTGTCAGCATTTCCAATAATGTAATGGAATTATGTAGGGCTGCTCGTCCTTCCTGATAAGAAACGACGGCTGACGAACGTCTGCTTCTTTCCAGCGAGAGGTCGATAATACTGATTTTTCCATTGATGAAATCTTGTTCGGAGATTTTCATTTGTGCATTATATAATGCTGCTGCATCCGATTTTGCTTTCAGTACAGCCAATTGTTGAACAACTTGATTATACGCTTCCAGGATTTTTAATTTTCTTTCTTCAATAGATATTTCATATTCATATTCTATTTGACGAAGTCGGGCTTTTTGGGCTCGGGTCTTTTGCTTTTGTCCGAATAAATCACCTATAGGAACAGATAAGACCATTCCTATATTAAATTGATTTTGAGCTTTGGTGTCGAACGCATACATTGAGCTTTCCATATCCGTATTTTTGTTGAGAGCTGCCAGTTGTCCGTATTGGTATAAGCCTGAGATACGGAAATAGTTAAGCCATTTACTTTGAGCATCTTTTAAAGTAGCCTGTTCTTCATCCCGCTTAGCTTCAAATATCTGAACAGAGGGATGGTCGTAGGCCGATGCCAAGAATACGGAAAGCGGAGGTAATTCGACGTGCTCGTAATTATCTAATACCGATTGGATAGAGTCTGTATTTGTTGCAGATATATCATTTTTAACTGTCGTTATTTTATCTTGTCCGAAGATATATGATATATAAATAAATAGGAATATGAATATCAGTAATTTTTTCATGGTATTTGCTATTACACATTCTCTTTCTGGATGAATGCAGTAAATGTTTTGAAAATGATCTTCATATCCATACGAAAAGAGAATTCTTTCGCGTACTTGATATCCAGTTGTTTTCGTTCCTCGGCAGACATCTTTCCTGCACCACCGCGTTTCTCAACCTGCCAAAGTCCTGTTAGGCCGGCGGGAGCCATGAAGCGTTTCACATATTCATCACTGGTAAGTAATTCTGCTTCATAAAGGGGGAGAGGACGATTTCCTACAACAGACATATCACCTTTTAGTATATTGAACAGTTGCGGAAGTTCATCTATACTATATTTTCTGATGATGTGACCGATATGGGTTATACGCGGATCATTTTCTATTTTGAAAAAAGCGTTAGAACGCTCATTTCGTTTTGTTTTTAGGTAATTGTTTTCAGATGTACTTAAATTGTCGGAAAATAGAAGGATATCCTGGTCATTATCAGCTAAAAGTGTCTCCTGAGATATCTCAGGAGCTGAAGAAGAGTCTTTGATCTCTTCTTCAGACGTTTCTTTGGTATATTGATTCAGCTTTTTATATTCAGCAAGTCGCTTATCTGCGTCCGAATACATTGAACGGAATTTATAAAAATCGAAAATTTTATAGTTACAACCAACCCGTTTTGATTTGTACACAATTTTACCATTACTTTCTAATCTGATGAGAAGAGCCGTCGTTACTAATATGGGAAATAGCATAAGGATAGCTGTGGTAGAAGCCAGAATATCAAATGTTCGTTTCCATATAGGTAGTTTGAACTCTGCTAAAGATATTTGTTTTTCTCGTTTGATTTTGGCTTTTTTCTTGAAATCGCTAATAACAGATAGTAATTTTTGTAAGTCTTCCTTTGACGATTCCTTAGAGATCATACAATCAATACCTGCTTTCAGATAAGGTATCTTATCTTCTTTTTTTAGGTTGTCACTAATTAAAATAATATACAAGTCAGGATATAGCTTATGGAGCTGAGTAATTGTAGGTATGTCTGTTTCCATTTCTTGCCTCTCAAGAAATACGCAGAAATCAATCTCTCCTATAGAGGATAAACTTGATTTTATTTGCAGGAAAGTGATACATTCAGAAATTTTGCACTGCAGAGTTTCCCGCAAATGAGCAGCCAAAGGAATATTATTCCCCCAAAAAATGTACTCCATACAAGTTTAATATTAACCCTAGTGTGTTTATTATTTATCTCAATAGCCTTTTAACCCTTACCCTTAATTCTTCGGGGTTAAAAGGTTTCAGTATAAAATCTTCAGCACCTTCCTCAAATAGACGTATTCTGTTAGAACTGCTTTCTACGCTCGATAGAATCAGTACAGGGATATGACTGAAAAGTGCATTTGCTTTTAAATAACATAAAAACTCCTCTCCGTTCATCTCCGGCATATTAAGGTCGGAAATAATTCCGTCCGGCATGTTACCTTCATTGAGCCATGTGATTGCTTTAATAGGATTCTCTTCATATCTGACATCATATAATGAGGACAGATAGAGCATTATAATCTTCGCTATCTCAGGCTTATCATCAACCAAAAGAATCGACTTCTTCATGCTTTTTTGTATATATTGCAGTTTTTTATTTTCTCTACAGTACAAAAATAGAACAATAATTTGATAAAGCATATAAATTTCAATGGTTTTTATGAGCGAATACTCTTTATTGTAAAGAATAATATATATGAAATTTATTCTTTAAGTTTGCAGGGTGAAATTCTATCGTGCTCTTGATTTGATAAATATTGATATGAATATACCCATTAAGATATTAAGTATAAGTGTAATACTTGTTTTTTTCTCTTCCGGATGTCAGCCGGAAATGCCTGTTACTTCTTCAATAACAGTTGATGTAGATGGTTTTTCTGTACCTGTTAATAAAAAATTGTATGGATTGACCATCGAAGAAATTAATCATGCTATTGAAGGAGGTATTTATGCGGAAATGATACAAAACCGCAGTTTTGAAGAAGGCATACCTCCTCTGAATTGCCCATATGATGCAAACCGTAATGTTTTGATCACGCCTAATGGCTGGACTATTTCTTTTTTGCGTTCAGCTTCCGTTCCGGGATGGCGTCGTATTTCAGTCAGTACATATATGTGGCCGGATAATCAGGAGCTGATCAACGATAAAAATCGCCGTTCTTTGTTGGTGTCAGCCTCTGTAACCCCTGAGTCGGGCAGAGGAGGGGTTGTTGCTACAGGATATAACGGGCTTTCCATACGTAAAGGGGAGAAATATGAGTTGTCGTTATATATGAAAGGGGCGACAATAACTCCAAAAACAATAAATATTGCCTTGGCTGATTCGATCGTTGAATCGACATTGAGTGATGTTTTTAAAATATCTACAGTTTTCGGATGGAGAAAATACAAACATACCTTTACTGCAACGGAGGATACGGATAATGCTGTTCTTGCTATTACTTCAGATAGTTCTGCCGTTTTCTGGCTGGATGTTGTTTCATTATTTCCACAGAAAACATGGAATGACAGGCCTAATGGCTTGCGTCCTGATCTTATGGAAAAGATTGCTTCACTGAAGCCTCAATTTATCCGTTTTCCGGGAGGTAGTTTTGTGGAAGGGTATACTGCCGGAACGTATCCTATTTGGCGTGAAACTGTTGGAGATATTGCTGAGCGTAAACATTTCTGGAATATATGGGCTTATGGTTCGACGAATGGAATGGGTTACCACGAATATCTACAGATGTGCGAGGATTTGAAAGCCGAACCTTTATATGTGATTAACAGTGGAGTAACGAGCCAAAGCCGTCGTCCGCGTTATGAAGATATAACAGCTATGAATAAATTGGTACAAGATGCTTTGGATGCAATAGCCTATGCTAATGCACCTGTCGATTCGACTTTGGGAGCTATGCGTGCTAAATCAGGACATCCGGAGCCTTTCAATTTGAAATATGTAGAGATCGGAAGTGAGAACTACGGGCAGGAGTATTCCAAACGCTTTGAACTTTTCAAAAAAGCGATCAATGAAGCCTATCCGGAGATAACAGTTATAAAAAGCGCGCCGATATCCGGACAGCTCCGGACAGAATGGACTGATTATCATTTTTATTCGGGAGAAGATTTCCTGATAGCCAATCATAACAGGTATGAAACCGGGCAGTATTTGCGGAGATTTCCAGCTGTTTTTATCGGTGAGTTCAGTATGGGAGATGCTTCCTTACAAGGGACTCTGCGTGCAGCGATAGGAGAGGCCTGTTTCCTTGCCGGAGTCGAAAATAGTCCGGAAGTTGTAAAGCGTCTGGCGTATGCTCCGGTATTGGGCAATGTAAATTACGAATTTCAGCGGTATCCTGCTCTTTCATTCAATAACCACCAGGTGGTGGGATCACCGTCTTTTTATATGATGCAGATGTTTGCCAATAACCGGGGAGATGAATTGCTGAAAACAGAAGTCGATACATATAGTCGTCCACAGGTGACTTTCGGCCGCGCTTCGATAGAACTATTTGATAACAGTTATGATTTTGAGGATGTGCGAATCGATGATAAACCAGTCACTGATGCTACCGTAAAAAGTGGAGGCTGGGATGTAAAAGAAGGAAGACTTATTCCGGTTCCTAACCGTTGGAATTATTTGTTAATGGGGGATTCGACGGCCCACGATTATACATTGTCTATGCGGATCAGGCGAACGAAAGGCAGCGGACAAATCCAGCTTCGCGTTCGTGATAATGGTAAGGATGGAGAAGCAAACGATCATATAGCCCTGTCGATTGCTCCCGGTTCATGCGAATTATACCGTCAGGCAGGTGCGGTAAAAGATACGTTATCTTCTCCCCGCGCTCATTCTTTTGAAAGCAATCGCTGGTATGATATAAAAATAGTCTGCAAAGATGAAACTATCAGCTGTTATGTGGATGGAACACAGATATATGAGGTCGTATTACCTCCGTTACCATCGCTGGTTTCTGTTGCGACCTTGGATAAAGAGATGAATGTGATACTGCTGAAGGTGATAAACACGACTCGCCATGAAGAAAAAACGGAGTTGGATATAAAAGGTGTCAGCATAAAAAACAATGCGGAGATCATTCAACTGACAGGGGATCCTTTGGGACGTAATACATTCTCAGAACCGGAAAAGATCGTTCCCGTACAGAAAGAAATATCTTTTTCTTTGGGAGGCCCGATAGTCTATTCATTCCCTCCGAATTCGATTACAATCATGAAACTGCAGATCGACTAAACAAATCCGGGAACTTCGTTTAAATGGTGAAAGTTGGTTCCTTGCTTCGTAGAAATGGCTTTCAAACGTTTAATGTGGGTTTCTTAGGTCAAGGAAATGGCTTTTAAACGATGAAAGTTCATTTCCTAGACCTAAGAAATGAACTTTCACCGTTTAAAACAGCTTTCTTACACCCAGGAAACCCACTTTAAACGTTTGAAAGGGGTTTCTTAGGCGTAAGAAGCAATTTTCAATTAATGTACCAGCATTTCCGGAGTAATGCGAGTGAATTTATCTGCATCTGCTTTGCGTAGTTTCACGCTTCCGTCATTCCAGTTAGAAGGCCAGCCACCAATGATGTGTCCAAGGAATACAACTTTGATTTCGTGTAAACCGGCAGCTAATGCAACAGATGTGTCGTGACGTGAGAAACGTTTCACTTCACCGCCATTGTTGATAAGCAGTTTGCCATCGATCCAAACTTCTTCGTTGTCGGAAGAAATATAATAAACGCCATCTTCCGGGATATTTACATAACCGGTTGCAATAGCGGCATATTGTTTTACGCCTCTCATAGATTCGCTGCTCTTAACAACAGTAGTAAGTTCGCGAAGATCTTTCATTGTAGATTTCTTCCATTCCTTAATGTCAGCCAGTTTGGATGATTCAAGGAACATACCGTCAGTCACCTGCATTTCCAGTCCCGGAGTTGTCTTAGCGACTTCTTTAGCCGGAGCCAATGCCTGTTTTTCCACTGTGATCGTACGAGTCTTGCTCATTTTACCGGAAGGTAAAACAGAACGGATCTTCAGTATGCCGGATTCAGTGAATTCGATAGGAGCAGAGTAAACGGTTGATTCAGCAGTCGGTTCTGTTCCGTCGATTGTATATACCATCTTGATAGGACGTGTAGTCTTAAACTCAAGAGATACTTTATCTGTGAACGCTACAAAATTGGAAGAACCGTTCGGCTGTTCCGGTTGCGGGATATGATAGTTGATATTGTGTGCATCCAGACGAACCAGTGCGTTATCCAGTCTGCGTTCGAAATCCTTGTAGTCTTTGCGGTTAAGCGGGCTCCATCCGATTTCAGACAAAGCAAGCATACGCGGATACATACGATATTCCATCAAATCTGTATTATACATGTATTCAGACCAGTTGTTGCATTGAACGCCTTTAATATGCTGAGCTTTACCTGTTGTAACCAATGTGTCGGGAACCGGATTATAGTTATAAACTTTCTCTATCGTAGCGTATCCACCGATAGTTACCGGTTCGATCTTTGCATCTCCTTGATATTGGTCGAGATACATACCGGCACTTCCCGGAGTCATGATCACATCATGTCCCATATTAGCAGCGGCGATACCGCCTTCTTCACCACGCCATGACATAACTGTTGCGCTCGGAGCCAGACCACCTTCCAGGATTTCGTCCCATCCGATAATCTTCTTGCCGTGCTTTTCAGCCAGATATTTTTCCATGCGTTGAACGAAGTAGCTCTGCAAGCGTTCTTCAGCACTGTGTTCCTTCGTAGCTTTCAGACCTTCTGCCTGGATGCGTTTCTGGCAGAGCGGGCAGGCTTTCCAGCTGATCTTCGGACATTCGTCGCCACCGATATGGAAGTATTCGCTCGGGAACATCGGGGCCAGTTCGTCGATTACATCTTCCAGGAATTTGAACGGTTCTTCCTTGCCGGCACACATTACGATGTCTTCAACACCCCAGATGATACGCGGAGAGCCTTGTTCGCCACGGCAAGACAGTTCGGGATAAGCTGCGATAGCAGCCATTTCGTGTCCCGGCAGTTCCAGCTCGGGGATAACGGTGATGAAACGGTCGGCTGCATATTTCACAACTTCCTTGATCTCTTCCTGGGTGTAGAAGCCTCCGTATTCAGTTCCTTCGCCTTCGATACGTTTCGAACCGATTTCAGTCAGTTTCGGATATTTCTTGATTTCAACGCGCCAGCCCTGGTCATCTGTTAAATGCCAGTGCATTGTGTTGATTTTGAATAAAGACAATGCGTCGATCTGTTTCTTTACGTTTTCAACCGGAATAAAATGGCGGCAGGGGTCAAGCATAAAGCCACGATATTCGAAACGTGGTTCGTCTTTTACGGATACACATGGAGTAGTCCATGCAATACCGTTTACAACAACCGGGCTTTCGATTTCTGCGGGTAATAATTGCATGAACGTTTGCATACCGTAGAATAATCCCTGCGGAGTTTTAGCTTTTACAATTGCACCATTAGCAGTCACGTCGAGTGTATAACCTTCGTTGTTTACATCCAGTGATTCGTCGATAATTAAAGAAATGCCATTAGAGACTTCTTTATCTCCGACTGTTACCTGATAACCTGTGGCCAGGTTCATTTTAGATGCAAAAAATTCAGCAACAATCTTTGCTTCCGGAGTGGAAGCCTGGAAAGCCATGTTTTTGCCGATTTTAAAGACTCCTTCGTTCTGAGTCAGACTTACAGGTACGGGAATTACATTGATACCCTGGTTGTAAGGCATCTGCTTTGTAGGCCCTTCACTGCATGACGCAAGAATACATAGTGCTGCGCCTGCACACATTGAAACGAGCTTCTTCATGTTTTAAATGATAAGTTTATTGATAATTGTGAATTTTGTTTTTCGTAGGGGCGGCCCTAGCGGTCGTCCCGGTATTTATGCCGGTTAAACAGAAATTTGTGCCGCTTATACGGTATGTATATAATATAATGTATAGGAGCTGTGTTTTAGGCAGCCCCTATACAATGTGTTTTTACCATGCGAAGATAGGGTATTCTTTCATGATGCTGTTTACTTTTTCGCGAACAGCAGTGATTGTTTTATCACATTCAGGTGCAGAAAGAACTGTATCGATCAATTCCACGATTTCAGCCATCAGCGGTTCTTTGGCACCACGGGTAGTGATAGCCGGAGTACCGACACGGATACCTGAAGTCTGGAAAGCCGAACGACTGTCGAACGGAACCATGTTTTTATTTACTGTGATGTCAGCTGCAACCAATGCTTTTTCTGCAACCTTACCTGTCAGTTCCGGGAACTTCTTGCGCAGGTCGATCAGCATGCTATGATTGTCCGTACCATCGGAAATGATCTTATAGCCTTTATCGATAAAAGCTTTCGCCATCGCAGCTGCATTAGCTTTAACCTGAGCCTGATATGTTTTGTATTCCGGCTCCAGCGCTTCACCGAAAGCAACGGCTTTAGCAGCGATCACGTGTTCCAGCGGACCTCCCTGGATACCTGGGAATACGGCTGAGTCCAGTAATTGAGACATTTTCTTGATCTCGCCTTTCGGAGTCTTCTTTCCCCATGGGTTTTCGAAGTCTTTGCCTAACAGGATGATACCTCCGCGCGGACCACGTAGCGTTTTATGAGTCGTAGAAGTTACAATATGTGCATATTCCAACGGGTTGTTCAGCAAACCGGCTGCAATCAGACCGGCAGGGTGAGCCATGTCTATCATCAACAGGGCGCCTACTTTGTCGGCGATTTCACGCATACGTTTGTAATCCCATTCACGAGAGTATGCAGAACCACCAC
>OGZX01001036.1_pt1 | contig 30197 bp, 28 predicted proteins | sample 1576881 | NCBI WGS metagenome assembly OGZX01 (sample SAMEA3541542, study PRJEB24748) | human gut metagenome | biome: human gut; feature: human-associated habitat; material: faeces | place: China | collected 2012 | reverse complement strand
TGATGATAAAGAAAATGCACTTGAAATTTCAAGTGCATTTTCTTTATCATCATAATTTATCTTTTAAGTACTTCCCGGTGTAAGATTTTTCACAAGACGCAATATCTTCTGGAGTTCCTGCACAAACAAGAAAACCGCCTTTGTCTCCTCCTTCAGGACCCATGTCTATGACATAATCAGCACATTTAATTACGTCCATATTGTGTTCGATAATTACGACCGTATGCCCTTTTTCTATTAAAGAATCGAATGCTTTTAGTAATGTTTTTATATCATGAAAATGTAATCCTGTTGTCGGTTCGTCAAAAACGAATATCGTAGGCTCTTGCTTTTCATTGCTCAAAAAATAAGCGAGCTTTACCCGTTGATTTTCTCCACCCGAAAGGGTCGAAGAAGCCTGTCCGAGCTTAATATATCCTAATCCTACATCTTGTAGAGGTTTCAGTCTTTTGATGATTTTTTTCTCGGCGCTTCCTTGCTGTTCCGAAAAAAATTCGATAGCCTGATTGATAGTCATTTCCAATACATCATTGATATTCTTTCCTCGATATTCGATTTCAAGTATATCTTGTTTAAATCTTTTCCCGTGGCAACTTTCACATGTAAGAGTAATATCTGCCATAAATTGCATTTCAACAGTGATAGTTCCGTCGCCTTTACACTCTTCACAGCGTCCGCCTTCTACGTTGAACGAAAAGTATGCCGGGGTAAATCCCATTTGTTTAGCAGCCTGCTGGTCGGCATATAATTTTCTGATTTCATCAAAAGCTTTCAGGTATGTTGCCGGATTAGATCTTGATGATTTACCGATCGGATTTTGATCGACAAATTCGATATGTTTTACTAAATGCATGTCTCCGGAAAGTCGGTTGAATATACCGGGTTGTTCCCCGTCTTCTTCATAAAATCTGGAAAGAGATTTAAAAAATACGTCTCTGACCAGTGATGATTTTCCTGAACCGCTGACTCCGGTAACTACTGTCATTATATGTAAAGGAAATATGACATCTATCCCTTTGAGATTATTATGTGCAGCTCCTTCTATTTTTATATAGTTATTCCATTTCCTTCGGTGGGCGGGAGGGGCGATTTTTTCTTCACCGGTAAGATACCGAACCGTATAGCTTTTTGTAGCTTTTTCAAGTTTCGACAGGTCTCCTTGATAAACGACCTCTCCGCCGAGACGTCCTGCTTTAGGTCCTATGTCGATGATATAATCTGCTGCACGAATTATTTCTTCGTCATGTTCTACGACTATTACGGTATTTCCCAAAGCTTGCAGTTCTCTTAATACTTTTATAAGTAAAGTTGTATCACGAGAATGTAATCCGATACTGGGTTCATCCAGAATATATAGAGATCCGACAAGACTGCTACCTAAAGATGTTGCAAGATTGATCCGTTGACTTTCTCCTCCTGAAAGAGTAGAAGATAGTCGATTCAATGTCAGATAACCCAGTCCGACATTTACAAGAAAACCTATTCTGTTCTTTATTTCTGTCAGCAATCTTTTGGCGACAATGCTATCATGTTCATCTAATGCCAAAGTGTCGAAAAAGATTTTTAGATCTGTGATTGGTAAAGCTACCAATTCCGAAATAGATTTTCCTCCGATTTTTACATATTGTGCTTGAGGTTTTAGCCGACCCCCTTTGCAATCGGGACAAACAGTTTTACCTCGATATCGAGCGAGCATGACTCTGTATTGGATTTTGTATTGATTTTCTTCAAGCATTTTGAAAAAATCGTGAATTCCCCCGAAAAGATGATTCCCGTTCCACAAAAGTTCCTTTTCTCGTTCGGTAAGTTGATAATAAGGGCGATGTATGGGAAAATGAGAAGCTTCGGCTACACGAATCAAATTCTTTTTCCATTCGCTCATTTTTTCTCCTTTCCAGCACATGACGGCATCGTCAAATACCGATAACGCTTTATTGGGAATAACTAAATTTTCGTCGATGCCGATAACCTTACCGAAGCCTTCACAAGTCGGGCATGCTCCTACAGGGCTGTTGAAACTGAACATGAGATCGTTCGGCTCTTCAAAAGTGATACCGTCGGCTTCAAATCGTTTTGAGAATGTATGTTCTTCTATACCTTTTTCAGTATAAAATTTAAGAATACATTCACCTCCTCCTTCAAAAAATGCGGTTTCTGCAGAGTCTGTCAATCGGCTTATTGTATTTTTTTCAGAGGAAACAGCCATTCTGTCTATTATTAAGAAAAGAGATGACGTGTCTATGTTAGATGTATGTTCTAATTCTTCTATCCGAATGGTTTTTCCCTTATATTCAACACGATTATATCCCTCTTTTAATAAAATCTCAAGTTGCGTTTCCAAGGTTCGGCCTTTGGGAATATGCAATACCGTGAGAACGGAGAACCGTGTTCCTTCCGAATAATTAGACATACATCTGATTATATCTTCTGTCTGATGTTTTTTGACCTCTTTCCCAGATATTGGAGAAATTGTTTTTCCTATACGAGCATATAATAGCCGTAGGTAATCGTAAATTTCGGTGGAAGTGCCTACCGTGGAACGGGGATTTCGAGTATTGACTTTTTGTTCTATTGCGATTGCCGGAGGGATTCCTTTTATGAAATCACACTCAGGTTTGCTCATGCGTCCTAAAAATTGCCGTGCATAGGCAGAAAGGCTTTCGACATACCGGCGTTGTCCTTCTGCATATAAAGTATCGAATGCCAAAGACGACTTTCCTGAACCGGAGAGTCCTGTTATTACAATTAGTTTATCCCGGGGTATCTCAATGTCGATGTTTTTGAGATTATTCACCCGAGCGCCTTTTATAAATATTGAGTTATCGGTCATATTGGCTGGTCAAATCAAAATTAACTTACAAAGATACGAATAAGTCAAGCGCAAAAACAAATAAAATTTGATTTTGTCGAGCGGGAGTATCTAAGACACAGTCGAAGATAATATATTAAAGTGGATATAAAAAAAGGTTCGTCTCTTTCAGATACATTATATATAATTTTTTCTCTTTGGGGATTTAATAAGGAAAAAATAAAATAATCTCAAAAAAGTGGAATATTTTATGTGGAAAAAAATAAAACCCATCTGATTTTTGTTAACTTTGTAATAGCACTAAAAAATAAATGATTATGAAAAATTTATCAGCATTATTTGCCTTTTTGGGTGGTGCAGCCGTTGGTGCTGCACTGGGAGTCCTGTTCGCTCCGGAAAAAGGAGAGGATACTCGTAAACGAATTTGCCAGCTCCTTCGTGAAAAAGGAATTAAATTGAACCATCATGAGATGGATGAATTGGTAGATCAGATCACTTCAGAATTAAGTTCGGATAAAGAGTAGAAGATTCTTAGGACAAGTATGGCTATTTGTGTTATACTTGTCCTTTAAGTTTATGTGTTTTATGATAAATAATGATCCAAAACCTGTATCTGTGCATCAATTGATTGCTGAAATAAAAGAGTATCTTGAATTACAACGAGATTTATTGAAAGTTGAAGGAGTTGAGAAACTTACAATTCTTATTTCCGCTTTTCTTGTTTTGATGATAAGTATTATTCTTGGGGGAGGAGCTCTTTTTTATTTGCTTTTTGCTTTGGCCTATTTATTGGAGCCGGCTATTGGTTTGATAGGAGCATTCGGTATTATAGGTTGCGTTTGCCTATCGATATTAGTTGTCGTTGTTTTGTTGAGGAAGCAACTCATAATTAATCCGATAGTTCGGTTTCTATACAAATTATTTTTAAAAGATATGTGATGAATGTCCGGGAAAAAAAGGTAACATTAGAGGATTTATTAGTTCAAAAGCAAGAGCTGAAGAAACAAATTGAAAGTCAGCAGCAGAAGCTTGTTGAATCTTATTATTTATTGACAGAGCCGTTTTCTTTTAATCCGATGCATTCGTCATTGATGAAGAAATTAACGACGGGATTTGCCATATTTGACGGTTTTATGATAGGGCTAAAAATTATCCGTAAAATAAAAAATCTGTTTCGATAATTTTTAAATAGAGCATGGATGTTGTAAATAAATAAGAATTTTCTTGGAAATATAGTTTAATTCCTCTATTTTTGTGTTCAAATTTTAAAATCAAATTAATCGAGAAGAGTAAAAAGTAAAAAAAGTAAGTATGAAAAAGAATTTATTCTATTTGTTTATAGCATTGTTTGCTGTTACATCTATGACTGCATGTGGTGATGACGATGATGATAAAGATACAGGTATTAATGTTGCCGGATCATATACCGGTACGATTATTGTTAATATTACCGATGAAGAATCTGAGAATCCGATAAAATTAGAAAATCAGGAATTCACCGTAACTCAGAATGGACAAGAATCTATTAATTTGTCTATTTCTGGACTTGTATTAGCAGAAGGTACTGCCCCTATGGATATTAGTGCACCTAATGTGCCTTTTTCTGTAGATGGTGAAAAAGTTATTTTGAATTCGACAGATCTTAATATTCCCTTGAAAGTATTAGGCGGTTTAGATGCATATATAAAGTCTATGGTAGGAAATTTTCAAGGGAATGAAGTTGCTTTTAAAATTGTTGCAGAACAAGAGTTGGTAGAAAAAGTCTATATAACTGTTACTGGGACGAAAAAGTAAGAATTTTATTCAATAAATCAGGATAAAATAAGGGTGAAGATCTGACCAAATCTTCACCCTTTATTCTTTTTGAAGAAGTTAATTTGCAGCATCATGAGAACTTTACCTTGAAATCTATTGTTTTTTATACATAATGTATAAAAATATTGTTATGTATAAGAAATTATTATTTTTTGTCGGAGTTTTATTGCTCCTGTCTTCGTGTACTAATAACTATACAATCGAAGGAACTGTGGATAAGATGGCAGATGGAGCAAAAGTACTACTCCGAAAACAAGTAAATGAATCGTTTGTCGACTTGGACAGTACTTTTGTAAAAAATGGAAAGTTTGTATTTCGAGGAAAGCAAGATACTGCGACTATGGCGTTATTGACAGTCGAGAGTAGAGAGAAATTGCCTTATATGCCGGTTCTGTTTATTTTGGAAAATGGAAATCTGAAAGTTAAAGTAGATACAGTTTCATCAGTTTCAGGTACGAAGTTGAATGATGTATTTCAAAGTTATATGGAATCTCGATTTAGTACGGATAAAAAAATGGAACAACTAAGTCGGGAATATGTGACGGATTACCTTACGGGGACATTGACGGATAGCATCTTGACAAAATTGAAAAAACAATTTTCAGATGAAGAAGTGAATTTGAAAATCTTGACTCAAAAATATATACAAAATAATACCGACAACGTTTCAGGAATTTACGTATTTCTCCAAAACAGTTATTTATTCTCACCTGAGGAGCAAGCTGCGATAATCCAGGATGCAAAGCAGTTTTTTAAAGAAGATCGTATGATACAGACGTTTTCGGATATTTTAGAACATACCCGAAATATTGCTGTCGGAATGCCATATGTTGATTTAAAAATGCAAGATCCGAAAGGAAAAGAGGTCTCATTATCTGATTACGTTGGAAAAGGGAAATATGTGTTGGTCGATTTTTGGGCTTCATGGTGCGCTCCTTGCCGAAAACAGATGCCGGCATTAATCAGTTTATATGATCGGTTTAAAAATAAGAACTTTGAAATTATCGGTGTTTCGTTTGACAATAATAAAAATGAGTGGATTCAATACATTCAGAATGCAAAACTTCCGTGGCCTCAGATGAGTGATTTGAACGGATGGGAGTCTGAAGCAGTATTACTTTATGCGATACAAGGCATACCGCATACGATATTAGTAGATCCGCAAGGAAAAATTGTAGCAAAAGATTTGAAAGGTTCAGCTTTGGTGAAGAAATTAGAAGAAGTCCTGAAATAATTTGAATAATAAGACTATCTTTGCATTGTCATACAAAAGAGAGGTGTAGGCCTCTCTTTTGGCATTAATTAAGAAGAAATGAAACGAATATTTATTTTTACTATTTTGTCTTTGTGTATAGTGTCGGGGGGTAAAGCCCAGCAGATTGATTATAAAGCTACAGCATTTAACTTATTTTTGAATGGAAAAATTTCCCAGTGGCCGTGGGTCATTAATAAGATGGTTGCTGATCCTAAATTGCAAGATACAGAAGGACAGTTGGAAATTTTAACATATTATTATGGTTTGGTCGGTCATTTGATGGATGTCGGGCAGAAAAAACAGGCATCGGAGAATTTGCGGAAGGCTAATGAGCTTGCGATGAAGCTGTATAAAACAAATCCGGACAATCCTCTTTTACTTGGTCTCATGTCTAATTTGACAGGTTTTCAAATAGCCCTATCCCCTTTGAAAGCTACAACCTTAGCTAAAGGTATGATGAATAAAGCTAAAAAATCTATTGCTAAAGGGCCGAATGATCCGCATGTAAATATTTTATATTCGAATATCTTGTTCTATATGCCGGGAATCTTTGGAGGAGATACGGAGAAAGCGTTACAAGGTTATAAAAAAGCTTTACAAACAATGGAAGCTGATCCCGAGTTGAAAAAAAATAATTGGATGTACATTCAATTAATGGTAACAATCGGGGTCGTAGAAGAAAAACGAGAGAATTATGTGGAAGCTCAGAAAATGTATCGTAAAGTTTTAGAGTTATATCCGGAATATGCACATGTGAAAAATGTTTCTTATCCTCGTTTATTGGAAAAAATGAAAGGTTGATACGATTTTAGTTTATCTCATTAGCTTATAAAAGGATGAATTATATTGAAGTTAAAATACAAATAACCCCCTGTTCCGAAGTAAGTACAGATTTGCTTTCTGCATTTTTAGGGGAAATCGGATTCGATAGCTTTGTTTCTTTTGAAGAAGGACTTTTTGCGTATATTCCGTCATCTTTATTCGATGAAGATCGTATGAAACGATCGTTCGCTTTAGTTCCGGTCGATTGTGCAATCGATTATTCTGTAATCGAAATTCCAGACCGTAATTGGAATGAAGAGTGGGAAAAAAACTATTTTACACCTATTGTAATTGGAAATGAATGTGTGGTTCACAGCTCTTTTCATACCGATATACCCGAGGTAAAATATGACATTTTGATAGATCCGAAAATGTCGTTTGGTACGGGACATCATGAGACAACAAGTACTATGATGGAAATGATGCTTAAAACTTCATTTGAGAACAAGGTTGTGTTGGATATGGGATGCGGAACGGCCATATTGTCTATTTTGGCGAGTATGAGAGGTGCGAAATCTGTCACGGGAGTTGATATCGATGAGTGGGCCTATGAAAATGCTCTTGAAAACATTCAGTTGAATCATATTTCGAATATGGATATTTTGTTAGGAGGATCGGAACAAATTGCCGGTAAAAAATATGATATTATATTGGCGAATATAAACCGGAATGTTTTGTTGGAGAATATGAAAATTTATAGTGCTTGCATGAATGAAAATTCTGAACTTTATATGAGTGGATTTTACAAAGAGGATATTCCTGTGATATGCGAAGAGGCAAATCATTGCGGGTTAGTATTGGAAACTTATACCGAGAAAAACCGATGGGTGGGTACTAAATTCGTAAAGAAAGGTAATATATGAAACCATTGCAAAAGGTCACGATATATGATTTAGCCAAAGAACTGAATACCTCGGCTTCAACCGTTTCACGAGCTTTGCAAAATCATCCGAGAATTAGTGAAAAGATGAAAAAAGCGGTGTCGGAGCTCGCAGAGAAGATGAATTATCATCCCGATCCGGTAGCCCATCATTTAAGAACGGGAAAAGGATCGGTTATCGGAGTTATTGTTCCGAGGATCGACCGTCATTTTTTCGCTTCGGTCATCGGAGGAATCGAGAGTGTTGCTCATGCTGCTGGTTATAGTGTTTTAGTTTCTCAGTCGAACGAACGTTGGGAAGAAGAAAAGAATATCGTGAAAACTATGCTTGCGAAGAAAATCGATGGTTTGGCAATATCTTTAGCTTCAGAAACTACAGATTATAAACATTTTGATGCTGTTATTAGCAGAGGAGTACCGGTTGTTTTTTTTGATAGAGTTCCGTTAGACAAGAGGAGCAGTTGTGTGAGAATAGATAATCGGACAGCGGCCTATAATGCAGTAATGCATTTAATAAAGCAGGGTTGTACTCGCATAGTTCATTTATCAGGACCTCAGGCTATTAGTGTTTATAAAGACCGACAAGACGGATATGTTCAAGCTTTGATGGATTCGGATATTCGGGTAGATTCATCTTTAATTTTTGAAAACAGTATCACTTTAGCGACAGGTGAAGAAGCTGGAAAAAAGATACTTGCAATGCCTGTTCTTCCGGATGCGATTTTTTCCGCCGGAGATTATTCGGCAATGGGGGTTATGCATGTTTTGAAAAAAAATGGCGTGAAGGTTCCTGAAGACATTGCTATTGTCGGATTTGCTAATGAACCTTTTGATTCTTTTGTAGAGCCTCCTTTAAGTTCTGTTGATCAGGTAAATAAAAAAATGGGTGAGACAGTAGCTGAAGTTTTATTAGAAGAAATGTCTGTTGATCCGGAAAACCGGAAATGGGTCGATAAGGTATTGGACTCCTCTTTGATTATAAGAGAGTCATCGATTAAAAAAGATAATTTATCAAAAAAAGATATTTAAGGTATTGTTTGAAGATTATTTTTTTATACATTTGTGCAATCGATTACACAATCTAAATGTAAAGTTTGAGTTGAGGGTATTGGTAATTGAAGATAACAATTTAATAATCAAGTATATAAATTAGATAGTTATGAAAACAAATTATGAACTTCGCTATGCGAGCAATCCTCGAGATGCGAAAAGCTATGATACGACTCGTTTGCGTGAAGATTTCTTGATTCAGAACCTGTTTGTAAATAATGAAGTAAATATGGTTTATTCTATGTATGATCGTTTGATTGTAGGAGGAGCTAAACCAGTAGGTGAAGTACTTACATTAGAAGCAATAGATCCGTTAAAAGCGACACATTTTCTTTCTCGTCGTGAATTGGGAATATTCAATGTCGGAGGCCCGGGCTGTGTAAAGGTGGGAGATACGGCTTTTGATTTGAATTACAAAGAGGCATTATATCTCGGAGCAGGTGAACGGACTGTTACATTTGAAAGTTTGGATGATAAGAATCCTGCAAAATTTTATTTCAATTCTGCTCCGGCACATAAAACTTATCCGGATAAAAAAGTAACGAAAGCTGATGCCGTAGTTGCGGAAATGGGCTCATTAGAAGGGTCTAATCATCGTAACATCAATAAGATGCTGGTATCTCAAGTATTGGAAACATGCCAGTTGCAAATGGGTATGACAGAATTGCAACCGGGTAGTGTCTGGAATACTATGCCTGCACATACTCATAGTCGCCGGATGGAAGCATATTTCTATTTTGAAGTTCCTGAAGGAAATGCGGTTTGCCATTTTATGGGAGAACCGACCGAAACTCGTCATATTTGGATGAAAGGAGATGAAGCTGTATTGTCGCCCGAATGGTCGATACACTCTGCTGCTGCGACTAGTAATTATACTTTCATTTGGGGTATGGGTGGTGAAAATCTGGATTATGGTGATCAGGATTTCTATAAAAATACAGATCTTAGATAAAACTTAAACACACTAACTTTATTAAATATGGTAAATTTCTCATTAGAAGGTAAGGTTGCACTTGTAACAGGCGCTTCTTACGGTATCGGTTTCGCTTTGGCTACTGCATTTGCACAAGCCGGTGCAAAAATCGTTTTTAACGATATTAAACCTGAGTTGGTTGAAAAAGGATTGGCAGCTTATGAAGCTGAAGGAATTAAAGCACATGGTTATGTTTGTGATGTAACAAATGAAGATCAGGTTAATGCTTTAGTTGCTCAAATAGAAAAAGAAGTCGGGGTTATCGATATCTTGGTAAATAATGCCGGTATTATCAAACGTATTCCTATGCACGAAATGTCTGCAGCGGATTTTCGCCAGGTGATTGATATCGACTTGAATGGTCCGTTTATCGTATCTAAAGCAGTGATTCCTTCTATGATAAAGAAAGGACATGGTAAAATTATCAATATTTGTTCGATGATGAGCGAATTGGGACGCGAAACCGTATCTGCTTATGCTGCAGCAAAAGGTGGTCTCAAAATGTTGACGAAGAATATTGCTTCAGAATACGGTGAATATAATATTCAGTGCAACGGCATAGGTCCGGGATATATTGCAACTCCCCAAACAGCTCCGTTACGGGAAAAACAGCCTGACGGTTCAAGACATCCGTTTGATTCTTTCATTGTCGCAAAAACACCAGCTGCCCGTTGGGGTACTCCGGAAGATTTGATGGGTCCGGCTGTATTTTTAGCTTCTGATGCATCTAATTTCGTTAATGGCCATATCCTTTATGTAGATGGTGGTATTTTGGCTTATATCGGAAAGCAACCCCAATAAAAAGCGGGGAATAAGATTATACCCTCTATCTCTATTTTGAGACAGAGGGTTGCTTTGTATATATAATAACCAATAAATTAAGATATGAAAAAGATTATTTTATTACTGTTTATTGCAATTATCGGATTCTCTTGCAGTGGAGGTAAGAGTGTCAAAATTTCTGTAAAGAATGACTCGGCGATAGATCGGGAAAATGAAATAGCTGAAATTTCTATGAGTAGCGTGACTGAGATGCTCGGATTATCCGATACGGCACAGTTCGTTATTTTGGATGCACAAGGAAAGCAACTGCCTTACCAATTGACTTATGATGGTAAATTGATCTTTCCGGTTACGGTAAAAGCTAATTCATCTGTTGAATATACTGTACAAGCCGGAATCCCTGAAAAATTTGATACTATAACTTGCGGAAGACAGTATCCCGAACGTGTAGATGATATTGCTTGGGAAAATGATAAAATCGCTTTCCGTACTTACGGACCGGCTCTTCAAGCTACTGGAGAAAGAGCATTCGGTTATGACATTTGGGTAAAATCGGTTGCAGAACCGGTTGTTGAAAAACGATATGAAGGAGAATTGAATCCTGAAACAAAAGCCCGTATCTCGGAATTGAAGAAAACAGATCCCAAAGCTGCTGATGAATTGTATAAATCTGTATCATATCATGTAGATCATGGAAACGGATTGGATTGTTATAAAGTAGGTCCTACTTTGGGTGGTGGAACTGCTGCGTTGATGGTAAACGATACGATTGTGTATCCGTATTGCTATAAAACGTTTGAAGTATTAGATAACGGTCCTTTGCGTTTTACGGTAAAACTGACATATAATCCGTTGATCGTAAATGGAGATTCAGTAGTAGAAACTCGTCTAATTTCATTGGATGCCGGCTCTCAGTTAAACAAAACTGTAGTGACTTATGATAATCTGAAAGAAACTACTCCCGTAGTCGCCGGAATAGTATTGCATGATCCTGAATCTTCGGCTCAATATAAAGTCTCGGCAGAAAAAGGATATGTTACTTATGCTGATCCGACCGATAATCCGAATAATAATAACGGAACAATATTTGTCGGAGCTATTTTGCCAACGGCCAAAGATGCAAAAGCCGTCTATTTTGAAGAAAAAGAGAAAAACGATTTGAGAGGTGGAGCTGACGGTCACGTGCTTGCTATTGCAGATTATACCCCTGGTTCGGAATTAGTCTATTATTGGGGAGCAGGATGGAGCAAGTATGGATTCGATACAATTGAAGATTGGAATGCATACATTGATGAAGAGGCTTCACTAAAGAGTGAACCGTTGACAGTATCTATCATAAAGTAAAATGCTAGTCGAGAATAGAAATAACGACTATGTTCGATTCTCTATTTTAATAGAATTTAAGCAGATGCGAAATTAGTATATATCTATACTTTACTTTGCGAGAGCCGGCCAATATTTACGTTATTGGGCCGGCTTTTTATTCAGATAGGCTCTAAGAACCAATCCGAATTTTGCTCGGGTCAGATTTTAGAGTTTCGTTTGAGGATATTTTCCTGTTTTTACAAGGAAGATAACTGGATATCCGACGAGTGAAAACAGAAGAAAAGACCTGACGAAAACGCAAAAATGACCTGATAATATTTTTTGTTGGAAAATTTGGACTGGCTCTTATTTAGTCAAAAAATATTTTTACGTTTGCAGCTATATTTAAACAATGTAATATATGAAGCGTGTCCGGCGTATTATAAGAAATATTATCGCATTCTTTTTTATTTCGACGATTCTTTCGGTTCTTTTATACCGTTTTGTTCCAGTATATATAACGCCTCTTATGTTGATCCGTTATGCACAAGGTATTATGGCCGGAGAAAAACCCCGTTTATACCATCGATGGGTTTCTTTAGAGGATATGAGCAGATGGTTGCCTCAAGCGGTAGTCGCCTCAGAAGATAATCTTTTTTTAGAACATTCAGGGTTTGATTTTCAGCAGATAAAGAAGGCGATAGAAGAAAATAAAACTCGAAAAAGAGCCAGAGGGGCAAGTACGATATCTCAACAAACCGCTAAAAATGTATTTCTATGGCCGGGGCATTCTTTTGTACGTAAAGGTTTGGAGGCTTATTTTACGTTTTTGATAGAACAGTTATGGGGAAAGAAACGGATTATGGAAGTGTATCTGAATTCTATCGAAATGGGCAAAAATATATATGGTGCGGAAGCTGTCGCAAAATATCATTTTGGAACTACAGCCCGAAAATTGACCCGATCACAGTGTGCTCTTATTGCGGCATCATTACCTAACCCGCTACATTTTGACTCATCTGCTCCATCTTTATATATGCAGAAAAGAAAACGTAAAATCTTGTGGCTGATGGATCAAATAGGTCCTGTGAAATTCTGATGTAAATTTTTATTTCTTGCAAATAGCTATTTTGTAAGATTATTTTTGTTCAAATTTGTAGAATAATAGGATTGTTCGCTTTTATTTTGTTATATTTGCGTTTCAAAATAGATGAGATATGTCAAAACAAAAAAATAACAGTACAAATGCAATATTACTGATGCATTGTCCAGATCAGCCGGGTATATTAGCGGTTGTAACAGATTTTATTAATGTAAACGGAGGAAATATCTTGTATCTCGACCAATATGTAGATCGGGAAAATCATGCATTTTTTATGCGGGTGGAATGGGATCTGACAAACTTTATTATTCCACAGAATAAAATAGAAGATTATTTCAATACATTATACGGACAAAAATATGATATGAGTTTTAATCTCTATTTTAGTGATCGCAAGCCTCGTATGGCCATATTTGTATCGAAGATGTCTCATTGTTTGTATGATATATTGGCGCGATATACAGCCGGAGAGTGGAATGTGGAGATTCCTGTCATTATCAGTAACCATCCTGATTTGGAAAGTGTAGCTAAAAGATTTGATATAGATTATCATGTATTTCCTATCAATAAGGACAATAAGATCGAACAAGAAGCAAAAGAGTTGGAACTGTTGAAAGAGTATGATATAGATTTTATCGTATTGGCACGATATATGCAGGTCGTTTCTTCTGATTTTATAATGCATTATCCCGATAAGATCATAAATATTCATCATTCGTTTCTCCCGGCATTTATGGGAGCTAAGCCTTATCATGCGGCTTTTGAGCGGGGAGTGAAGTTGATCGGAGCTACGAGTCATTATGTAACGACAGATCTTGATGCAGGCCCTATTATCGAACAAGATATCGTTCGTATTTCTCACAAGGATTCTATTGCTGATCTGGTCTATAAAGGTCAGGATCTCGAAAAAATAGTATTATCTCGAGCTGTAGAAAAGCATATTGATCGGAAAATATTGACTTATCGCAACAAAACCGTTGTTTTCAATTAAGGGAAAATGAAAGTTGCAATTGTAAAATATAATGCCGGTAATATTTATTCAGTAGATTGTGCTTTAAGAAGGGTCGGGGTAGAAGCAGAAATTACGGATAATAAGGAAATATTGATGTCTGCTGATAAAGTAATATTTCCGGGAGTAGGAGAGGCGGCGTCAACGATGCATTATTTGAAAAAAAATAATCTGGATTCTTTAATTAAAGATCTGAAGCAGCCGGTATTAGGCATTTGTATAGGAATGCAATTGATGTGTCGGCATTCGGAAGAAGGAGATGTTGACTGCCTGAATATATTTGATGTTGAAGTAAAGCGTTTTCATACTGAAAGCACAGAATATAAAATACCACACATGGGCTGGAATACGGTGAGAAACGTTGATATGCATATGTTTCCGCAACATATTGAAAACCAATATGTATATTTTGTTCATAGCTATTATGTTCCAGTATGTGAATATACCACTGCCGAGACAGAATATATTTTGCCTTTTAGTGCGGCTTTGCATAAAGATAATTTTTATGCTTCTCAGTTTCATATAGAAAAAAGCGGAGCTGTCGGAGAGGATATATTTAATCATTTTTTGTCATTATAAATTATAGAATGATATGATTGAATTAATACCGGCCATAGATATAATAGATGGTAAGTGCGTACGCTTGTCGCAAGGTGATTATGAGCGTATGACCACATATAATCATGATCCGTTGGAGGTTGCAAAAGAATTTCAGGATCATGGAATAAGACGATTGCATGTCGTCGATTTGGATGGAGCTAAGGCCCATCATATCGTGAATTATAAAGCTTTAGAACGCATTGCTTCTCGTACGTCGTTGATAATTGATTTTGGTGGTGGTATTAAATCTGACGGAGACTTGGAAATCGCTTTCGAATCAGGTGCTCAGATGGTAACCGGAGGCAGTATTGCTGTAAAAAATCCGGAGGTATTTTTGTCATGGCTTGAGAAATTCGGCTCGGATAAGATAATTCTTGGAGCTGATGCTAAAAAAGGGAAAATTGCAGTCGGAGGATGGAAGGAATCGTCAGATAAAGAACTTATCCCGTTTGTAAAAACGTATGTAGAATCCGGAGTAAAAAAAGTAATTACTACGGATATTTGTAAAGATGGAATGCTGAACGGGCCGTCTATCGATTTATATAAAAAGATGATGTCTGTAATTCCTGAGATTTATTTGATAGCAAGTGGTGGAGTTGCCTCTATCGAAGATATTGAGAAATTAGAGTTGGCCGGAGTTCCTGCCGTTATATTCGGGAAAGCCCTTTATGAAGGCCGTATAACGTTGAAGGAACTGTTACGTTTTTTATAAAAATAGATATGTTAGCAAAGCGAATAATTCCATGTTTGGATGTAAAAGACGGTAAAACTGTAAAGGGGGTAAATTTTATAAATTTCAGAGATGCAGGAGATCCGGTTGAATTGGGGCACGCATATAGCCGACAAGGTGCAGACGAGTTGGTTTATTTAGATATAACCGCTTCTTATGAAGGACGCAAGACATTTACGGAAATTGTCAAGAAGGTTGCAGCTAAGGTATCTATTCCTTTCACTGTTGGAGGCGGGATAAATGAAATAAATGATGTTGACCGTTTACTGAGTGCCGGTGCAGATAAAGTTTCAATAAACTCTTCTGCATTGAAGAATCCGAAATTAATTGAAGAAATTGCAAAAAATTTCGGTTCGCAAGTTTGTGTTGTTGCTATAGATGCTAACTTTGACAATAATTTATGGCGTTGTTATTTAAATGGAGGAAGAGTTCCGACAGATAAAGAGCTTTTTTCTTGGGCAAGAGAAGCACAGGAAAGAGGTGCAGGAGAGATACTGTTTACCAGTATGACTCATGATGGTGTAAAAGAGGGATATGCAAACGATGCGTTAGCCATGTTAAATTCGGTATTGAGTATCCCGGTGATAGCTTCAGGAGGGGCAGGGAAGAAAGAGCACTTTAAGGATGTTTTTCAGATAGGAAAGGCCGATGCTGCTCTTGCAGCAAGTGTATTTCATTTTGGAGAGATTTCTATTTCTGAACTTAAAGATTATTTAGATCGAGAAAATATTTGTGTAAGAAAATAACGTATTGAAATGAATATAGATTTTGCAAAAATGGGAGGTCTGGTTCCTGCAATTATACAGGATAGTTATACTTCTAAAGTTCTAATGCTGGGCTTTATGAATGAGGAAGCGTTAGCAAAGACCAAGGAATTAGGTAAAGTGACATTTTTCAGTCGTACTAAGAACCGTTTGTGGACAAAAGGGGAAGAAAGCGGTAATTTTTTATTAGTCGATTCGATAAAAGAAGATTGCGATAAAGACACGCTTCTTATCAAAGTCCGTCCGATAGGTCCGGTCTGTCATACTGGTAGCGATACATGTTTTGATGAAAAAAACGAGGAAGATATTATGTTTATTAAGTATCTTCAGGATTTTATAGATCGCCGGAAAAAAGAGATGCCGGAAGGTTCGTACACGACGTCTCTGTTTAACAAAGGAATAAACAGAATGGCGCAAAAAGTCGGAGAAGAGGCTGTGGAGACGGTAATCGAGGCAACGAACGGAACAGATGACCGACTTATTTATGAGGCTTCTGATCTAATTTATCATTTGATTGTATTATTGACTTCAAAAGGATATAGGATAGAAGATCTTGCCAGAGAATTGAAAAAACGGCATAAAGAATAGAACTATATGGAAGATGGATTATTGATACAATATGATCATGTCGAAATTTGTCGTAAGGAGCTTGTTGTTCTGAAAGATGTAAATTTTAAATTGTATTCAGGTGAGTTTGTCTATTTCATCGGTCGGGTAGGTACAGGGAAAAGTAGCTTACTGAAAACGATGTATGCTGAAATTCCGGTGGTTGAAGGAGAAGCTTCTGTCCTCGGATTTAATATGAAGTCTCTCCGAAAGAAGGATATACCTCAGTTAAGAAGAAAAATAGGTATTGTATTTCAGGATTTTCAGTTATTGACGGACAGGTCGGTAAAAGATAACCTTAATTTCGTCCTTCAAGCGACAGGCTGGAAAAATAAAGCAGAGATAACAGAGAGAGTCGAGCAAGTTTTGGTACAAGTCGGTATGCAAAATAAAGCGTACAAAATGCCGCATGAACTATCCGGAGGGGAACAACAGAGAATTGTTATAGCCAGAGCATTGTTGAATTCTCCGCAGATTATTTTGGCGGATGAACCGACGGGAAACCTCGACCCTCAGACCGGACAACAAATTGTATCGTTATTGCATTCTATTTGTGAGACGGGTACGGCTGTTATTATGACGACCCATAATCATCGATTGGTAGAAGAATTTCCCGGACGTTTATTGAAATGTGAGAATAAATGTTTATCTGAAGTCTCTCTTTAAGTATAGAATTGCTTATTATAGATAATATCTTATCTTTGCATTTCAGAAACTATATATATTGAAAATACAGGTATTTAAATATACGAACTATTAATTGAAAGAATAAAAAATGAAAGTCTTAAAGTTTGGTGGAACTTCTGTGGGCTCAGCACAAAGAATGAAAGATGTTGCCAAATTGATTTGTGACGGAGAGCAAAAGATTGTTGTTTTGTCTGCTATGTCCGGTACAACAAATACGCTTGTAGAAATTTCGGATTATTTATACAAAAAAAATCCGGACGGTGCTAACGAAATTATTAATGGCCTTGAGCATAAATATATGCAGGTAATTGATGAGTTGTATAGCACAGACGAGTATAAACAGAGGGCTACTGAAATTGTAAAATCTCACTTCGATTATATCCGTTCTTTTACAAAAGATCTTTTTACTCTTTTTGAAGAAAAAGTGATTTTGGCTCAAGGTGAGCTGATGTCAACGGCTATGGTGAATTTATACTTGAATGAGACTGGTGTAAAATCTGTACTGATTCCTGCTTTGGATTATATGCGGACAGATAAAAATGCTGAACCGGATCCCGTATATATTAAGACAAAACTGAAAGATTTATTATCTGTAAATCCTGATGCACCTATTTATATAACACAAGGCTATATTTGTCGGAACGCTTATGGTGAAATAGATAATTTACAGCGGGGAGGAAGTGACTATTCCGCTTCATTGATCGGTGCTGCTATTCAGGCTGACGAAATACAAATATGGACGGATATTGATGGCATGCACAATAATGATCCTCGATTCGTTAAAAATACTTCTCCGGTAAGATATTTACATTTTGAGGAAGCTGCGGAATTAGCATATTTCGGGGCGAAGATATTGCATCCTACATGTATTCTTCCTGCTAAGCTTAATAACATTCCTGTTCGTCTGTTGAATACGATGGAACCTGAAGCTCCGGGAACTTTGATTTACAATCAATCAGAGCCGGGGAAAATAAAAGCTGTAGCGGCAAAAGACGGTATTACAGCCATTAAGATCAAATCGGGGCGTATGCTTTTAGCTTACGGATTTTTACGTAAAGTCTTTGAAATTTTCGAAAGTTATCAGACAGCCATAGATATGGTGACTACTTCAGAGGTAGGTGTTTCTGTGACTATCGATAATACAAAACATTTAACCGAAATTCTGGATGATCTTAAAAAATTCGGGACTGTCACAGTTGATGAAGATATGGTCATTATTTGTGTAGTCGGAGATTTGGAATGGAATAATATCGGTTTCGAGTCAAATACGATGCAGGCAATGAAAGATATTCCGGTAAGAATGGTATCTTATGGAGGCAGCAATTACAATATTTCGTTTTTGATAAAATCAAAAGATAAGACTGCTGCATTGCAATCTTTAAGTAAATATTTGTTTGATAAATAATAAGAGAAGAACACGGACTACTTTTTATAAATAGTCCGTGTTCTTTTAAAAAACATTTGTGTTTATTATAGTAGAAAACAGGTTTAGAGATATTTTTACAAATTCTTAAAATCATCAAATATTAAAGATAAATATATGAAAGGTGTTTTCCCAATCGATAAGTTTAGAAATATAGAGACCCCTTTTTACTATTATGATACATCTTTACTGAGAAAGACATTAGATAAAATAAAACAGGAAACATCTCTGTATTCAAATTACCATGTTCATTATGCTGTAAAGGCAAATGCTAATAATCGCATACTTTCTATTATCAGAGAAACCGGATTCGGTGCGGATTGTGTGAGTGGAGGAGAAATAAAGGCTGCTTTGGAAGCTGGATTCCCAGCTCATAAAATCGTTTTTGCAGGGGTTGGTAAAGCTGATTGGGAGATTAAGTTGGGACTGGAGTCCGATATATATTGTTTTAACGTAGAATCTGTTCCGGAGTTGGATAATATTGATGCATTGGCTGCCTCATACGGCAAAACAGCATCGATAGCGTTACGTATCAATCCCAATATAGATGCACATACGCATCATTATATTACTACAGGGCTGAGTGAAAATAAGTTCGGAATAAGTTTGGTTCATTTAGATTCGGTACTTGATCATTTAGAGACATTGAAAAATGTCCGACTTATCGGATTGCATTTTCACATTGGTTCGCAGATTACCGATATGGATTCATTCAAGGGGCTTTGTATTCGAATTAATGAAATACAAGAACATCTGTACCAACGGATGATTATCGTAGATTCCATAAATGTCGGTGGCGGTTTAGGAGCCAATTATGAAGAACCGGACAAACAGTCTGTTCCGGATTTTAAAAGTTATTTTGAGGTTTTTCATAAACATCTCAAATTGAGGCCTAAACAGGAAGTCCATTTTGAATTAGGACGATCTGTCGTGTGTCAATGTGGTTCTTTGATTACAAAAGTCCTGTATGTGAAAGAGGGAGTAAACAAAAAATTTGTAATAACTGATGCCGGGATGACGGATTTGATTCGTCCCGCCTTATATCAAGCTTATCATAAAATAGAAAATATTACTTCAGATCAGTTGCCGGAAGAGTATGATGTCGTAGGTCCTATTTGTGAATCGTCTGATTGTTTTGGAAAAATGGTCTCATTAAATAAAACTCAACGAGGAGATTTATTGGCTATCCGTTCGGCAGGTGCATATGGTGAAATTATGGCTTCACAATATAATTGCAGAAAATTGCCTAAAGCTTATTATCAAGATAAAATATGATACTTTCGTAGGTCTCTTGACAAATAAAATAGAGAGGGCTTGTTTACACAAGCCCTCTCTATTTTATTATCGGATATTTTTATTTTTGTTTTGATTTGCTGATTTCTTCTTGTACTATGGCGTCCAAAACGGCAACAGTCGTCAAGTTTACAATATCTCTTGAAGAACTTTCGATATCCGTAAAATGTATAGGTTTGTTTAATCCCATTTGAATCGGTCCGATAGACTCTGCTAATCCCATTTCCAATAACATCTTATATGCCGAATTGGCTGAGCTTAAATTCGGGAAAATGAGTGTATTTACTTCTTTCCCTGCCAATTTGTTGAACGGGAATGTTTTATCTCGCAGGGTTGTATTAAGAGCAAAATTGATTTGCATTTCTCCGTCAATTGCCAATTCAGGATAATTTTCCTGCATTTCTCTGACCGCTTCATGCACTTGTACCGGACTACCGGTATTGTCAGCGCCGAAATTAGAATAAGATACCATTGCCATAACAGGCTCGTGGGCAAAGAATTTTACGGCATGACGGGCTAAGCGGGCAATATCTACTAATGTCTCTGAGTCGGGATGGCGGTTGATGAGTGTATCGGCAAGGAAATAAGTTCCTTTTTTGGTATTCATGATATGCATTGCTCCGAAATGTTTATGACCTTCCCGAATACCGATAACATCTTTTGCAATTTGTATGGTTTCGGTATATTTGGTATAAGTTCCGGTAATAAATGCATCGGCATCGCCTACTTCTACCATCATCATTCCAAAATAGTTGCGGTCGAACATTTTTTCTCGAGCTTCGTCTAAAGTGATACCCTCTCTTTGACGTTTCTGTGCTAATATTTTTGCATATTTTTCACGACGTTCCGTTTCTTCGCCACTTCGTAAATTTACGATTTCAAGGCCATCGAGATTTAAACCGTTTTGTTCGGCTACACTATGTATATAGTCGGTATTCCCCAGTAAGATCGGGAAACAGATGCCTTCTTGATAAGCAGTAACGGCAGCCGAAAGCATATTGGCGTGATTGGCTTCGGCAAATACGACACGTTTTGGATTCTGAACAGCCATTTCGGTGAACCGACGTATCATTTTATTATCATATCCCATTAGAGCTCTCAATTTACTTTCATAAGCATCCCAATCGGTTATTATTGGAGCTGCAGCGCCAGATTCGATTGCTGCTTTTGCAACTGCCGGAGCAACGGTCGTGAGTAAACGGGGATCGAGAGGTTTGGGAATAATATATTCCGGGCCGAAACTTATTCGTTTCAGATTATATGCTGCATTAACGACATCAGGAACAGGTTTTTTAGCTAATCCTGCAATGGCATAAACTGCCGCTAATTTCATTGCTTCATTAATACAAGTTGCTCTTACATCGAGAGCTCCTCTGAATATGTAAGGGAATCCGAGAACGTTGTTGATTTGATTTGGATAGTCTGATCGACCTGTCGCAAAAATTAAATCAGGACGAGAAGATTTGGCTTTATCATATGCAATTTCCGGATTTGGATTGGCTAATGCAAAAACGATTGGTTTCTCGTTCATGGAACGAATCATTTCAACGCTTAATACGTCTGCTTTAGAAAGTCCGAGGAACACGTCCGCACCCCGCATAGCTTCTTCTAAGGTATCAATATCCCGATCTGTGATAAATTGTTTTTTCGATTCGTTCAGGTCGGTACGCTTTTGGTTTATCACTCCACGACTGTCAACCATTACGATATTTTCTTTTTTCGCACCCAACATCATGTATAATTTTGTACATGAACTGGCTGAAGCTCCGGCTCCGTTAACGACGATCTTTACGTTTTCGATTTTTTTACCCTGTATTTCGAGTGCATTTAACAATCCAGCTCCGGATATAATAGCTGTACCGTGTTGATCATCATGCATTACGGGTATGGATAGTTCAGCTTTCAACCGATTTTCGATCTCGAAACATTCGGGAGCTTTTATGTCTTCAAGATTAATTCCTCCGAATGTTGGGGCAATGGCTTTTACGGCTTGGATAAATTTTTCAGGATCTTTTTCGTTTACTTCGATGTCAAAAACATCTATCCCGGCAAATATTTTGAACAGAAGACCTTTTCCTTCCATTACCGGTTTTCCTGCTAATGCACCGATATCACCTAATCCTAACACTGCCGTTCCATTTGATATAACAGCGACCAAATTGCCTTTAGATGTATATTCGTATGCTTTTTGTGGATCTTTCTCTATTTCGAGGCATGGTTCGGCCACACCGGGAGAATAAGCGAGTGATAAATCCATTTGTGTGCTGTATGGTTTAGTGGGAACAACTTCTATTTTCCCGGGTTTGCCCTGACTATGATATAAAAGGGCTGCTTCTTTCGTTACTTTTGACATATGCTGTAAATTATATATGTAATGTAAATAGAATATTAATTCAATATTTATCAAAATTTTCCATGCAAATCTAATAATTTATATTTATCCCGAAAATAAAAAATACAAACTATAACATTGTTAAATAATGTGTTCATTTTGAGATCGCCTTATTTACATTAATTAACTGTATTGAAAAATGGATTATTTAGAAAACTTTATGTGTTTTATAAGTTTTCTTTTATCTTTGTCAAATATAAAAGAGTGATTAAGCTTTTTATTCAAAAAATTTAGACAAGCTATTAAGTAGACTCTAAAAGAAAAAGGCCGTATGAATAAAGAATTGAGAAACAGAATTATTGATAAAGCTGCGGTTTTGTTCACCAGACATGGGATTAAATCTGTGACTATGGATTATATCGCCAGTCAGATGGGAATCTCGAAACGTACGCTTTATGAAAACTTTAAAGATAAGGATCAGTTATTGTTAGAATGTATTTTGTATATTCAGAAAGAGACAGAAGATGAGGCTGAAGAGATTTATAAAACTGCCGAAAATTCGTTAGATCTGTTGTTAAAGGTTTTTCAAAGCACATGGCGTAAAATGCAAAATGTGAATAGAAATTATTTTAGTGATGTAAAGCGCTATCATCCGTCTATCGCACAAGTTCTGGATAATAATAGAGATCAAAGAGCCGGATATATGGCTTCATTAATGGAACAAGGCAAACGAGAAGGTTTGATTCGTGAAAATTTGAAGTCGCAAATAGCTTCTTTTTTATTGATGGCGCAATTTGATTTTCTTTTTAATTCAGATGAAGTATTTGCCTCGCATTATTCGTTTATAGATGTTTATGAAACGATTTTCATGAACTTTATTCGTGGTATTGCGACTTCAAAAGGAATTATGTTTATCGATGAGTTTGTCGATAGAACAGAGAATGCATAAAGATAAATTTATTAGAACCCGAATAAGTATGAAAAAAGATATATATTTAAGACAGGTCGGGATGACTTTGTTGTTAACATTTGCGATTGTATATAAAGCCGGAGCTCAGGAGCAGTCTCGGTCTTTGACTTTAGATTTGGATAAGGCTATCGAAATTGCTTTAAGCGAAAACCCGACAATAAAAGTAGCCGATATAGAGATCACCAGAAAAGATTATTCTCGTAAGGGGGCTATCGGAAACTTATTTCCTACGATTACGGCATCCGGAGACTATTCTCGAACATTGAAAAAACAAGTTATGTATATGGACATGGATATTCCGGGAATGGATAATGGTATGAAAGTCGGGCAGGATAACTCTTATTCTATGGGATTTAATTTTCAGTTACCGATTGTTGCTCCTACGTTTTGGAAAAATATACAACTCTCGAAAGCTGATATAGAACAGACTTTAGAAAGTGCTCGGGCTTCGCGGTTATCTTTAGTAGATTAGGTAAAGAAGGCATACTATAATGTTATGATGAGTGAAGATTCATATCAAGTTTTGAAAGAGAGTTATGATAATGCCTGCCTAAATGCAAAGGATTTTAGAAATAAATATGAACATGGTATCGCTTCGGAATACGATGTTTTGCGCGCTGAGGTTCAGGTACGGACTTTAGAACCCGGATTATTACAAGCCGAGAATGGGGTGAAATTATCTAAGGTAAACTTGAAGGTTCTTTTGGGATTGGACATGAATATTGAGGTTACTCCTGCAAATAAGCTGTCAGATTATGAGGCTGATATGTATGAACAAGCGTTGAATATCGATACCTCTTTACAAAATAACACAAATTTAAAACAACTCGATTTGCAAGCGGATTATTTAAAGAAAGCATTGGTTGTACAGAAGATGTCATGGTATCCGACTTTAACAGCGACCGATTTATATAATTGGACTTCTATGAGTAATGGGCCTATATTTAAAGATTTTCGCTGGAATCCGTATTCAATGATCGGTTTAACCTTATCAATCCCGATTTTTCAAGGAGGCAGCCGTGTTCGGTATGATTTCTATGGCTGTAGGAACTGGCGAAGGCTCAGAGATGTGGCGTTCTATGGGTATGACAGTTGCTTGAGGATTATCTGTGTCAACGTTGATTACGCTGGTGATCGTACCTGTTGTATATTGCATATTTGCTAAAAACGGAGTATTGCGAAAACGACGTAAATTAGCGGCAGAATTGAAAGGATTAGAGAAACTGTAATTATATATTCTTTCAGGGAATCTGTTATTTCCTGAAATTTAAAATGTAAATAGCTAACTTATGAAAGCAGTATTTATAGCCTTTGATCAGGCTCATTTAGAGATGATTCAGAGTATTTTAGATCATCATAATTGTTGAGGGTTTTCATATTGGGAAAATATTCAAGGGAGAGGTTCTGTAAAAGGTGAACCACATTATGGTAGTCATGCTTGGCCAAGTATGAATTCGGCGATATTGACCATGGTTGAAGACCAGCAAGTCGATGGTTCTCAATAACTTAGATAAACAAAAGGAAGCTTTAGGGCTTAGAGCTTTTGTCTGGAATATAGAACAAAGTATATAAACAAGTTATGGCCGAAAAAGCAAATGTTATTGTCAAATTTATGTTGAGTGCTCGAAAAAGGAGAGGTATCTGTTTTTTTTCGGCCACTATATTTATTATTACAATATTTTTATTTTTCTTATCTGTTATTTTATATGGACAGCATTTGCCGGGACGTCGTTTGGCGTTACTATTCGCATTGATGGGAATCTTGCTATTCTTTTTTTCTTTGTGGGCTATTTATAGTTTACGGAAAGATGGATATGTAGGGATGATTATATCGGATGAGGGAATTACTGATCTTTCTACCGGTTATAGGATTGGTACGGTACTCTGGAATGATGTGACGAAAATTAAGGTTATGGACGATCTTGAGAATCTGAATTATAAATATGTCGTTTTGGTAGTAAAAAATCCCAATCAATATATAATGCAAGAACCCATAGCAATAAAAAACGATCTTTAATGCTGAAGCTCCATCAATATGGCTCTCCTATATGTTTTTCGATACGGGCATTGGATTGTTCTTTTAAGGAATTGTATGCGGTAATAACATCTCGATATCAGGCTATAAGAGGAGTGAATGCGGTCATTGTATCGGATTGATTACAAATCAAATAAAAAAGGGGTTGTCCAAAAAGGCAAAACGGAATTGGTAAAAGTTATAGATTGTAATAAAACAAATAAAAAGAGTGCCACTTTACACCTAATTTTCATAGGCAAAAGTGGTACTCTTTTTTATAATCGAGGCCTATCAGTTCTAAATTGAAAGTTTAAATTTGAACTTTCCAACTTTTTGGACAGCCCCTTTTTTATAAAGGAAGTTCTTCACATTCTTTTATCCATATTGTACTGTTTGCATCACTCGGCATTTTCCAGTCACCTCTGGGCGAAAGGCTCACCGAACCGACTTTTGGACCGTCGGGAAGGCATGAGCGTTTAAACTGTTGGTTGAAAAAGCGTTTAAAAAAGATCGTTAACCATTTTTGTATCGTACTTGTATCATACTTTCCTTTGAAAGCTTGTCGGGCTAAGAAGTAAATTTTGGCGGGACGGAATCCGAACCGTAAAAAATAATATAAAAAGAAATCATGCAATTCATAAGGTCCTACCAAATCTTCGGTTTTTTGTTTGATATTACCGTGCTCATCTCCCGGAATTAATTCCGGACTGATGGGAGTATTGACGATGTCTAATAATGTATGTTTCGTTTCGGCAGATATTTCTTGAGATGCAGCCCATTCGACAAGATAACGCACAAGAGTTTTAGGAATACTTCCGTTTACTCCATACATCGACATGTGGTCTCCATTATATGTAGCCCATCCTAAAGCCAATTCGGATAAATCTCCCGTGCCGATAACCAATCCGTTATTTTGATTGGCGATATCCATAAGAATTTGAGTCCTTTCTCTTGCTTGAGAGTTTTCATAAGTAATATCATGAATATTGATATCATGATTTATATCTTTAAAATGTTGTGTACATGCCTCTTTGATGCTGATTTCCCGTATTGTCACGCCGAGCAGTTTCATTAGTTCTTTAGCATTATGGTAGGTTCGGTCGGTAGTACCGAAGCCGGGCATGGTAACACCGACGATTTGTTCGCGGTTTAGTTTTAGTCGATCGAATGTTTTTACACAAACTAAAAGTGCGAGTGTCGAATCAAGTCCTCCCGATATACCGATAACTACAGATTGTGCGTGTGTATGGATAATACGTTTTGCTAAACCGGTTATTTGTATATTGAAAATTTCTTCGCACCGATCAAACAAAAGTTTATTTTCGGACGGGATGAATGGATGAGGTGTTATGGTCCTTTTCAATTCTGTTAATTCGTATGTCGGAAGATGGAAATCTATATTCCGGTATTTTTCTGTAGAATACATCGAGCAACTATTATACCCTGAATTTATTCTTCGGTCAAAAAGTAAACGGTCTATATCGATTTCTGAAATAATTAACTGTTTTTCAGAAATAAACCTCTGACCTTCAGCGAGAATTGTTCCGTTTTCTGCAATTATTCCATTTCCTGCAAAAACGAGATCAGTCGATGACTCTCCGCTTCCGGCAGATGCGTATATATAAGCGGCATTACAACGAGCTGATTGCTGTCGTATAAGTTCTTCTCTGTAAATTTGTTTCCCGATTAATTCATTGCTGGCCGATAAGTTTAACAATATATTAGCTCCATTTAAAGCTTGTAATGAACTGGGGGGAACAGTAACCCACAAATCCTCACAAATTTCTGTACCGATAACGACTTCTCCTGACCGGAACAGTAAATCCGTACCGAACGGAACATCTTGTCCACATAGACTTATAGAGGTTTGTCGATTATCCATAGAAGACGCAAACCATCGCTTTTCATAAAACTCTTTGTAATTAGGTAAAAATGTTTTCGGAATGACCCCCAATATTTTTCCTCCTTGGAATGCGATAGCGGCATTGAATATTTGATTACCATTGGTAACAGGAGCGCCGACGACGCACAGAAGTTTTTCATCACTTGTTTTGTCGATTAGTTTCTTTAAAGCTTTTTCTGCGCTTTCTATTAATAACTGTTGAGTGAATAAATCTCCACAGGTGTAAGAAGTAATACATAATTCCGGGAAAACGATTATTTCTATATGTTTTTGTCCGGCTTCTCGTATTAATTTTTCAATTTCAATTGTATTGTAAATGCAGTCGGCGACTTTTGTTTTTGGAATAGCTGCTGCAACTTTTACGAATCCGTAGGTCATGATTTGCTCGAATTAGGGTTATTTTTGCAAAAGTATGAATTTTATGTAGCCTATGGCGGTTTGGAATAAAAAAATATTTCGTAGATTTTTATCTTGAAATATGAATATGTACTTTTGTAAAAAACAAAATATATACAAATGAAAAAAGTCATTTATGTAGCACTTCTGTGCTTTTGTGCTCAATCAGGCTTTTCAGCACATACGTTTGATTTAAAGTCTATCGTATCCGGAGAATATCAAACGAAGCGAGTTCCTGCATTTTTACCTATGAATGACGGAGAACACTATACTCAAAGATCGAAAGATAAAACCATGATTATAAAGTATAGTTATAAAACCGGACAGGCTGTGGACACATTATTTAATGTAGCTTCGGCAAGAGAATGTCCTTTTAAAACTTTCGACGGCTATTCAATGAGTGCAGATGAAAAAAAAATATTGTTATATGCCGATGCAGAGCCTGTTTATCGTCGTTCTTTCAAGGCTGTATATTATACCTTTGAAATAAGAAGGAATTTGGTAAAGCCTCTTTCTGATAAACCGGGAAAACAACAGATTGCGACATTCTCACCTAATGGAAGAATGGTTGCATTTGTGAGAGATAATAATATTTATTTGAAAAAGTTGGATTATGGAACTGAGTCTGCAATTACTTCTGACGGAGTAAAGAATAAAATATTGAACGGAATTCCTGATTGGGTTTATGAAGAAGAGTTTTCTGTTGTCAGCACTTTGTCATGGTCTCCCGATAACACTACATTAGCATTTGTAAAGACAGATGAAACGGATGTTCCGGAATATTCAATACAGATGTTTGAAGGGGAATGTCCGAGTCTGACTCCTTATGCGTATTATCCCGGAGAATTTGTGTATAAATACCCGGTTGCCGGAACAAAGAATAGTAAAGTCGCTGTTTTTACTTATACAGTAGAGACTCGTGCAGTAAAAAAAATGAATGTACCTGTTGATGGAGACAGTTATATACCGCGTATTCGGTTTACGCAAAATCCGGATCAATTGGCCGTGATGACCTTTAATAGGAATCAAAATGACTTTAGAATGTTTCTGACAAATCCGAAATCAGGAGTGAGTAAATTATTGATTCAGGATAAAAATGAAACATGGATAGATCCGGATATTATGGATTACATTACTTTTTATCCTTCCGGTTTTATTTTTGCATCAGAAAAAAGCGGATTCAGACATCTTTATCATTACAATATGTCTGGTACTCTTATTCGACAAATTACCCGGGGAAATTGGGACGTGACAGCGTATTACGGACAAGATGCCAAGGGGTATTATTATTATGAATCTGCTGCTGAAAGTCCTTTATGTAGAGCTGTTTATCGTGTTGACAACAAAGGAAATATTGTAAAAATATCGACACAAAAGGGGTATAATCAAGCCCATTTTAATCCGGCCTGCACCTATTTTGTAAATGAATATAGCAATGCGGTAACTCCGCCGGTTGTGACAGTACATAATTCTCAAGGTAAACAATTGCGTATTATCGAAGAAAATTCGAAATTGAAAAATCTGCCGTTTTCTCGGAAAGAATTTTTTACTTTTAAGAATGAGTCAGGAGAAATATTAAATGGCTATATAATGAAACCGGAAAATTTTATCTCCGGGAAAAAATATCCTGTTGTGATGGTGCAATATAGCGGACCGGGTTCTCAAATGGTTTTGGATAAATGGGCTGCAATAGACTGGACTCAATATTTGACGGATAACGGTTATATTGTTGCGTGTGTGGACGGTAGAGGTACAGGGGGTAGAGGTACAGCTTTTTCTCGTTCTATATATTGTAAAATGGGAATTTTAGAAGCTCAAGATCAGATAGCAGCAGCCCGTTATTTGGGATCGTTGGGATATGTAGACTCAAGTAATATTGCTATCTGGGGCTGGAGCTTCGGTGGATATACGACATTGATGTCGATGTCAATGAGTTCAGGAGTGTTTAAGTCGGGAGTAGCTATTGCTCCGGTAACCGATTGGCGTTATTATGATACGGTATATACTGAACGTTATATGCGTACTCCTCAAGAGAATAACGATGGTTATATACAGACTTCTCCATTAAAAAAGGCCGCAGATCTTGATGGAAAGTTATTGATTATTTCCGGTACTGCGGATGATAATGTTCATTATCTTAATACATTGCAATATAGCGAAGCTTTGGTACAAGCGAATAAACAGTTCGAAATGCAGATTTATACAAACCGTAATCATAGTATTTACGGGTGCAATACCCGATATCATCTTTATACTCGAGTATATGATTTTTTGCAAAGAAATTTGAAATAAGAGTAGAGTTCTAAATTAAAAAAACAGACTGGATGCATAATTATCCAGTCTGTTTTTTTGTTATTATATTATACAAAAAATAAAATTGTTCGCTATTTTGTTTAAATCTGGATATTAGTATTTTAGGAGATCAAATGTTAATCTGCCGGATTATGTTGCATATTACATAAAAATACTGCATCTTAGCTTCGAGTTTAGCCTATAAGGATGTATAACAATTATGCTTCTTCTTCCTTGATTAGGTTAGGAGAAATAAAATTCTTCATTCGCTGTAAAAGTGCTATTCTATATGTTAACTTGATAAGAATGATTTAGAGAAAGGTTGTTTAACCTCAAATCCGCAACTAAGCTCTTCAGCGTCCTTCTTGCGTCTAAACGTCCTCT
>OGZX01001031.1_pt1 | contig 30305 bp, 21 predicted proteins | sample 1576881 | NCBI WGS metagenome assembly OGZX01 (sample SAMEA3541542, study PRJEB24748) | human gut metagenome | biome: human gut; feature: human-associated habitat; material: faeces | place: China | collected 2012 | reverse complement strand
CTCGAGAGGGGAAACAGATACTCCCGACGCTATGTCACAAATACGAAATACACCGCCAAATCATCATTTACCATTATTTATTACTACGTCCCCTTTCAAATTCCTCTATCTTGGATTTATTAGACAGGAGGTAGTCGATGTCGTCGAGACCGTTGACCAGGCAATCCTTTTTGTAGGCGTTGATGTCGAAATGTTCGCTTTTGCCGGTTGCCTTGTTGGTGATCGTCTGGGCGGGCAGGTTGACTTCTACTTCTGTTGCAGGATCGGCATAGATGGAGTCGAAGAGTTCTGCCAGGAATTGTTCGCTTACAACCACCGGAAGAACAAAGTTATTCAACTCATTGTTTTTGTGGATGTCGGCAAAGAAGCTGGAGACAACCACCCGGAAACCGTAATCGGCTATCGCCCAGGCTGCATGCTCGCGGCTGGAACCGGAACCGAAGTTCTTTCCTGCCACCAGGATCTGACCGCCATAGGTCGGATCATTCAGAACGAACGATTCGATTTTGTTTCCCTGCTTGTCATACCGCCAGTCGCGGAACAGGTTTTCGCCGAAACCTTTCTTGTCGGTCGCTTTCAGGAAGCGGGCCGGGATGATCTGATCTGTGTCCACGTTCTCCAAAGGCAGTGGGACACAAGTAGATGTTATGATATTGAATTTCTGTTTCATATCTTTGATATTTATCGTTTTTATTATTTGATTTTACACCGACACCCTTGGTAACGTTACAAAGGCCTCGTGTGTAACTCGACACAGGCATCCTTGGTAACGCTACACAGGCACCGTTGGTAACGTTACAAAGACCACGCGTGTAACGTTACATAAGCCTTCTTTATAAGAAAGTCCTCGGATCGGTGATCTCGCCCGTCACAGCGGCAGCGGCTGCTACCAGCGGACCGGCCAGAATCGTGCGTGCGCCCGGTCCCTGACGTCCTTCGAAATTACGGTTGCTGGTCGAAACGGCATACTTACCTGCCGGGATCTTATCATCGTTCATCGCCAGACAAGCCGAACAACCCGGTTGACGGAGTTGGAAACCTGCCTCTTCAAATATCTTATCCAGACCTTCCTCGCGTATCTGGGCATCTACCATCCAGGAGCCGGGCACTAACCAGGCAATCACATGGTCCGCCTTCTTCCGGCCCTTCACGATAGAGGCAAAAGCGCGGAAGTCTTCGATACGCCCGTTCGTACAAGAACCCAGGAAGACATAGTCGATCTTCTTTCCAAGCAACGATTCGCCCGGTTCGAAGCCCATATAAGCCATTGATTTCAGGAAAGAAGTCTTAGCCACTTCACTCATGCCCTCGACAGTCGGGATATGCTGTGTGATACCCATACCCATGCCCGGGTTGGTTCCGTAAGTCACCATCGGTTCGATATCGGCGGCATCAAACCGGATTTCCTTGTCGAAGACGGCATCATCGCCACTCTTCAGCGTCTTCCAGTAAGCGACGGCCTTCTCCCATTCTTCGCCTACCGGGGCGTTTTCGCGTCCTTTCAGATAGGCGAAAGTCGTTTCGTCGGGGGCGATCATACCGCCACGCGCACCCATCTCGATCGAAAGGTTACACAAGGTCAGGCGTCCTTCCATCGACAGGCTGCGAATGGCCGATCCGGCATATTCCACGAAATATCCGGTAGCCCCGCTGGTCGTCACCTTCGACATAAGGTAGAGCGCCACATCCTTAGCGGTCACGCCTTTGCCCAACGTACCTTCCACGCTGATACGCATGGTCTTCGGTTTTGCCTGCAAGATACATTGTGAAGCCATCACCATCTCCACTTCGCTGGTTCCGATACCGAAAGCAACAGCTCCGACAGCTCCGTGCGTGGAGGTATGGGAGTCGCCGCAGACGATTGTCATGCCCGGCAAGGTCAGGGCGCGTTCGGGACCGACTACATGGATGATACCGTTGCGTTCATTCAGCATTCCGTAGTGGGTCAGGCCGAAGTCGGCGGCATTCCGTGCCAGCGTGTCGACCTGGTTCTTCGAGATCGGGTCTTCTATCGGTTTGTCCTGGTCGTGTGTCGGCGTGTTATGGTCCGGCATACAATAGATACGTTCCGGGCGAAGCGGTTTCAAACCACGTGCACGCATACCGGCAAAGGCCTGCGGGCTGGTTACTTCATGACAGTAAAGTCTGTCGATGTAAAGCTGTGTGGGCCCCTCTTCGATCTTCGTGACCACGTGGGAATCCCAAATCTTGTCAAATAGTGTATTCATATTTTCTTTTATTTTACAAACTTATTGATTGCATCGATGAATGCTTCTACCGAAGCGGCAATAATATCGGTATTGGCGGCAAAGCCGTAATAACGGTTTCCTTCATATTCCACCTGCATGTGCACCTTACCCATATCGTCGCTACCTTTATTAATAGCCTGGATCAGGAATTCCTGGATAGTCATCGTGCGGTGGATAATCGATTTCACTGCTTTGATAGCCGCATCGACAGGTCCGTTTCCGGAAGCGGCAGCTTCGAACTTCTCACCTGCGATATCCAGGCAAACGCTGGCAACGGATTGCAGGCCGACACCGGATGTCACTTGCAGGTAATCTAATTTGATACGGTGCATAGCCGTACGGTCTTTGCCGGCAAGCATCAAGACGTCGTCGTCGTTGATATCTTTCTTGCGGTCGGCCAGCTTCAGGAACTCTTCGTATACCTTATCCAGCTTTTCCTGTGACAGCTCGACGCCCAAGACCTGCAGGCGATGTTTCAGGGCGGCGCGTCCGCTACGGGCGGTCAATACGATTGCATTGTCGTCGATACCCACATCTTTCGGGTCGATGATTTCATAACTTTCGCGGTTCTTCAAGACGCCGTCCTGGTGGATGCCGGAAGAGTGGGCGAAGGCGTTACGTCCGACGATCGCCTTGTTCGGCTGGATCGGCATATTCATCAGGCTCGACACCATGCGGCTGACGCCGTAGATCTTCGTCGTATTGATATTGGTGATGATTTCACGTTCCTTATGACTCTTGAAAATCATGGCAATTTCTTCCAAGGAGGTGTTACCGGCACGTTCGCCGATACCGTTCATGGTGACCTCCACCTGGCGGGCTCCGTTTAACACGCCCTGTACGGTGTTGGCGGTTGCCATCCCCAGGTCATTGTGGCAATGGGTAGAGATGACAGCCTTTTCGATACCGTCCACGTGCTCCATCAGATATTTGATTTTCGCACCATATTCGTCCGGCAGGCAATAACCGGTCGTATCGGGAATATTCACTACCGTAGCGCCGGCCTTGATAACGGCTTCTACCACACGTGCCAGATATTCGTTGTCCGTACGTCCGGCATCTTCACAGTAGAACTCGATGTCTTCCACGTACTTCTTGGCATATTTGGTCGCCGCAATGGCACGTTCCAGAATCTCTTCCTGGTTAGAGTTGAATTTATATTTAATATGATAGTCTGATGTACCGATACCCGTATGGATACGTCCGCGTTTCGCAAACTTCAGGGCTTCGGCAGCCACGTCGATATCTTTTTCAACCGCACGGGTAAGCGCACAGATAGTAGGCCATGTTACGGCTTTCGATATTTCAACAACGCTATTAAAATCGCCCGGGCTCGACACGGGGAAACCGGCTTCTATCACATCGACACCCAGTTCTTCCAGCGCTCTCGCAACCTGAATCTTCTCAATGCTGTTCAACTGGCAACCCGGCACCTGCTCGCCGTCGCGTAATGTAGTGTCGAAAATAAATAATCTGTCTGACATAGTTCTATCCTCTTTAATTTATTATAACTTACTATTCCTTTAATGAAAAAAGCCTCTCTCACAAGGAAGTGAGAAAGGCTCTTTAATATCGTTATGCCCAGCAAAGCATATACAGTCTCACTTCCTATCCCGTTCCCAGAGTAGAATAATATTTAGAGAAATAATGAGACTATTTAGCATTTCCTGTTTCATGTTGTTCTTTTCGTTGTTTCTGTTTGAACGCTGCAAAGATACAGCCTTTTTCCAAACCTCCAAATATAAATCGAAGTTTTTTATATATATTTTCTTATAAAACGTAAGCAGGAGAACCAAAAGCGACATCAATTCATAAGTAGATTAAGCCATTGATCATGGTTTATTTATTTCATCCGTAAAACCGTTCAACCCTTCACCGACACCAATTTATCCATTGAATTACAGCCCATACGAGTATGAAGGGTACTACCTATCCGGCAACAGGCTATAGGGTAGCAATGAAAAGGGTGTAACCTTTTTCGGAAAAGGTCTGCACCTATTTTGGAAAGGATGCCGACCGCTTCAGGAAAAGCCGCCTATCTTTTTTGAGTGGATGTACATCTATAAGAAATAATGAGCCAATGAGGGAATGTGCCAATATGCCAATGATAAGAATATTTGAATCAAAAAAGCAGGCTTCGTAGGGGCAGTTCGCGAACTGCCCGGGTAGTGACGAAGGAGATATTTGTTGACACGAAGGGCGGTTCGCGAACCGCCCCTACGAGGTCTGTCTATTTCAAAACTGCAAAATAATGAACCTTTCCGTTTTCTTATCTCATAGTAATGGTTCAGGTTAATCATAACTATGAGACGCCAAAACCATACTTATCGTTATAATGTCAAATCCGGCTTTATGTCACAGGTCCGATCCAGTCAAAGAAAGTCTCCATAAATAATGACCGATCGAACAAACTATTTCTTTATCGTGAACTGGTCAACCATTTTTCCATCTACATCCACCACCTGTATCTTCATTTCTTTCGGATCGGCTGTCGCTTTCAGGACGGCGGTATTGGAGTTGACGATTATCGGGAACGGGGTTTGGGCCGTTGCATCCTGATGGATGAAACGGTGCAGGTGGCCGCAAAGCATCACATCGGGTTTGGCTTCGCGAAGCAAAGGCATGAACTTATTTTCCACTTCCAGGTTTCCGTGCCAGCCACCCATTGGCGGGATATGGGCTACGACAATCTTGAACGGAGCCTCCTTATATTCCTTGCTGTTCAGGACCTGACGCAACCATTCGGCCTGCTCCGTCCGGTATTCGTCATAGACCGTAATGCCGGCATACTCGATATCGGAATCCGGCTTATCCTCCCCGGTGTCCAGGATCACGAAACAGATCGGACCTTGCCGGAAAGTGTAATAGATATTCTCCTCTTTCGGGGAGAAGTAACGTTGGAACTCAGTAGCAAAAGCGCCGCGCGTTTCATGATTGCCCCGTGTGTAATACATCGGAATTTCGGAGGCAAACAGTTTTACCGCCGTGTCCATAAAGCCATCAAAGATATGGTTTTCCTCGTTAAAGACGGAAACCATATCACCGTTGAAGATAAAGAAGTCAGTCTTTTTCAAGTCACATTTGGAAACCAGATTGGACAGGACATCATTTTTGCCGTGTATGTCATTCACCATCGCGAACGACACAGTATTGTCAGCCGGATTACTTGTCTTGAAGACCAACGGCTTCTCGGAATAGACATCCGTCGAGGCATAGTTACCGTAAATGATTTTATGGCCGATATGGCTCAAAACCTCCTGTGCAAACACCCGGTAGCGGTAATTGGTTCCCGGCTTAAGCCCTTTGACCTTCACCGTATGGATCGTCGAGGTATTCTTCACGCCATTGCAGGCATCAAAATAGCGGGGACGTTCCGTTGCATAGAAATCGGAACCATCATCCGGCGCCAGCTCCACCCAGCCGACAGAAGGCTGATCCGACAGCCATACGATTGTCACCTCATCAGGTCCCAGATTCTGCAAATAAGGCCCGTGCACCAATTGGATCTTCGACTCGACCGCCCCCGCAAGGCAAACAGAAAGCCAAAGAAACATGATCAAGACTTGAAACTTCTTCATGATATAGATAATTTAAGTTATTCAGGCTACGAAGATATCGATTCCTACCCACAGTCTCTTTACAAAAATGATACATTTCCTTCAAAAAAAGGGAAACTAAAGGCATCGGGCCATTATAAGGTTACCGGATCAGGACCTTGCTGCGCGTCCCATTATCCAAAAGCACGATATAGACACCACCCAGCAAACCTGACACCTCACTTGTACCGGCGGCAAGGCGACCTGTACGGACCGTACGCCCGGTAATGCTGACAATACGCATTCCGACCGGTTCATCCGTCGTGATACAAATGCGGCCATCGAGCACACGGATACCACTTGAGAGATCAGTTACCTTATCGAGAGCAGTCGGATCGTCCGTCTTTTCCCAATGCGCATAAAACGTCCTGTCCGCCGTACCGATCGAGGATGGAGAAGCCAGTTCCGTTCCGCCTTCCTTCTGATCGAACCAACCGACAAACGAATATCCTTCACGGATGGGCACGTTAGCCAACGGACGGATAGTTCTGCCTGTATTGCCGTAGATCGTATCGAGGGCTGCTGCGCCTTCATAATTCAAATCGTAAATGACAGAATAAACTTTCAAAGCGGCTTGTTCCTCTTCCGGATAAAAAGCCAGAAGAACGGGTGTCGATTTCAAGCCGGCGGCTTTTGTTCCGGACAGCGACTGACCGTAAGCATCGCCCAAGAAATCAGCAACTTTACCACTGTTGAACAAGTCGGCAGACATGGGATATACATCGCGAACAACACTTTCATTTTTACCGACTCCAACGGTAGCGACTCCTTCTAAATAAAAACAGTTGGAAACAGAAACCGCATGTTCATAATTCTGCTTCCAATTATGGCCACATATACCACCCACGAATGTTTCGCCCGTCGCATCTGTAGCAATGACTTGCCCCACATTATAACAATTGATGATAGAGCCTTCGCTACGGCCACATATACCGCCGATACAACCGTTTTTGCTTTTCACGATTCCAAGATTATAGCAATCTATATTCTTTGCCGCATCGTCATTTTCTCCGCAGATACCGCCGACATAACCACCATCACCTTTACCTATTACCGTACCGGAGAAGTAGCAGTTGCTGATAAGCGTACCGTTTTCTTCCAGATGGTCTTCGCCATCCGCCCTGCCGCAAACACCTCCGACATATTGTACAGCAGAGATATAACTGTTCACAACCCCTAAATTCCTGATTTCCGCTTTACAGGCTGTTCCACCAAAGAATCCCATCGAACCGACTTCATCCGTATCGATATAGACGCCGCTGACAATATGTCCCTGCCCGTCAAAAATGCCTTCGAACTTCGGTGAGTTACCGCCATCCAGATAGATGCCGATCGGTTTCCATTGCTCTGACGGTGCATCGCCTTTTATACTTCCGTCTTCGTTCAATTCCAGATCGGAAAGTTTGATGTCCGCCGTCAATTTCCCATTTATCTTAGCTTCACCGCCAAGAACCTGGTCGCGGAACCACTTCAACTGTTCCGCATTCCCAATCTGATAATACCCGTCGACCAATTCGGGAATGGATGCGTTTTGTCCCCGGACGGGTAAAGCCCCCATCAGAAGAAGGGCAGCCAAACAAGTGTAAAGTATTTTTTTCATCGACAAATAGTATTTAATGTTTAACCCGATCAAATGTAGTCAAAAAACAAATACAGGGATACATAGTAAAGGAGAATTTACTCCTATTACCCTGTATCCCTGTGAGATATTCATCCGGGAAGGCAACCACCTCCCCAAGATAGATTAGTTATTTTCCGGACGCAGTTTGCGGACAACGGCACCGGCACGCCACATTTCGCTGTTGCGCAGGGCTTCCAGTTCCTTGTTCAGACCTTCGCGATAATCCGGTTTGCTGTTGGTGTCGATAGAACGCTGCGCTTCGTTACCACAAGCGACCTCCTGATATAGTTTTTCAAATACCGGTTTAGTTGCATCGTGGAACGGGCCCATCCAGTCCAGAGCACCACGCTGGGCGGTAGTGGAACAGTTTGCATACATCCAGTCCATACCGTTTTCTGCGAACAGCGGCATCAATGACTGAGTCAGCTCTTCCACTGTTTCGTTGAATGCTTCGGAAGGTTCGTGTCCGTGTTCGCGCAATGTCTCGTACTGAGCCAGGAGCAGACCCTGGATAGCACCCATCAGCGTACCGCGTTCACCCGTCAGGTCGGAATACACTTCCTTCTTGAAAGTAGTTTCGAACAGGTAGCCTGAACCGACACCGATACCCAGTGCGATTACACGGTCCCATGCTTTGCCGGTTGCATCCTGGAAGATTGCATAGCTGGAGTTCAAGCCGCGTCCCTGCAGGAACATACGGCGCAGAGATGTACCGGAACCCTTCGGAGCGATCAGGATTACATCAACGTCTGCAGGAGGAATGATGTTTGTACGTTCCTTGTAAGTGATTGCGAAACCGTGAGAGAAATACAACGCCTTACCCGGAGTCAGGTATTTCTTGATACGCGGCCAGCATTCGATCTGGGCGGCATCAGAAAGCAGAACCTGTATGATAGTTGCTTTTTCGCAAGCTTCTTCGATACCGAAAAGTGTCTCACCCGGTACCCAACCGTCGGCAACAGCCTTGTCATAGGTCTTGCCCGGACGCTGTCCTACGATCACGTTAAAACCATTGTCGCGCAAGTTCAAGCTCTGTCCAGGGCCCTGAACGCCGTAACCGATTACTGCGATTACTTCATCTTTCAACACTTCTCTTGCTTTTTCCAACGGAAACTCTTCGCGGGTTACTACGTTTTCGTCAACACCGCCAAAATTCATTACTGCCATTTTCTTTTTACTTTAAAATGTATTTAATAATAATTCTCTATTCTCTTGTTTCTAAAGAGGCTGTTTACTTATCACTAAAGGACCTCTTTACTGACCACTAAAGAGCCTCTTTACTTACCGCCACGTTACGGCTGCACGGCAAATCGCCTTGCCTTCGTTACAGATTGCCATATTATATTTTTCAGAACCGGCTTCCTGCTTATGCAATATGAGTTCCATCCCATATTTGCCTTCAGCCTGGTAAGCGATTTCGAAACGTTTGATATCTTTTGTCTTAAACATCTCCAGGTCAAAGAGGTCCAGGAGGTGTTCCATATATTTGATACTGTTCAGGTGGCCGTTGATGTCCAGGTCGCTGTATTTGATCGAGTAAGGAATACCTTCCGACTCACTTTCCGCAGCCGCAATCTTACCCGGCTTCTCGATCGGGCAGGAACGCTCGGTTATATAAGCGCTCAGACCGGCCACATCCAACAAGGTCGGACGGCGTGTCTCGACGTCGATAGCCGCCCAGATAGAACGGGCGTAACCGAAGGTCTTCCCGTTACTGTCCGCCAACTCGAAACAACGGCTGGTGAAGAGGCGGCCGACCTCGTCTATCCAGGTATACAGCGTTATGGGTTCCGACATGGCAGGATATTCAATCATCTCGATTGCCAGACGGGAAAGCACCCAGGCAGTATGCCGTTCGGACATGTCGTTGAAGCCGAATCCACGTTCGGCGGCATGAGTAGACGCTACGTGTATCAGATAGTTTCCGATCATCGGGATCGTTACACGTCCACGGAAATCCAACAGATATGGTTCTGTGACGAAATGAAATTCTCCTACTTTGTTTTTCTCCATAATTCTATATTTTAAAAGAAGATTATTGTCCGTTTCTTTCCTGCAGCTTGCGTTCCATATCGGCCAACATATCACTCAACCGCTCTACACGGCTTTTGGTGATGGCGATACGTCCGGAACGGATAAACTGCAAGACGCCGATCGATTCGCTCAGTTCTTTGAAAAGCGCCTGCGTCTCGTCGTAATGACCGCTCTTTTCCAGCACGACACACGTCTCGTTCATTTCCAGGATACGGGCGTTGTACTTGCGGATCAGGTCCTCGACCGTGCCCATCTTGATGAACAGTTCCGTGCTCAGCTTGTAAAGGGCGATTTCCTGGAAGACCAGGTCTTCATCCGTATTATAATAAGCCTTCAGGATGTCGACACGCTTGTCGATCTGTTTCACCACCTTGTCGATCATATCCTCATCGGCAAAGGTCGTGATCGTAAACTTGTGGATGCCCTGTATCGCAGACGGAGAGACGGAAAGCGTCTCGATGTTCAACTGCCGGCGCGTAAAGATAATCGTAATCTGGTTCAGAAGACCTACTGTGTTCTCTGAAAAGATAATAACGGTATATAATTTTTTTGTTGTCATAGCTTCGCCTCCTTACTTATCTCCTAATATCATGTTTGTTACGCTTGCTCCGGCAGGCACCATCGGGAATACCATACCGCATGTCTCCACATTGGCAACCAATACGTATGCGCCGTCATGCGCGAGCATCTCGGCAATGGCCTCGTCCAGTTCTTCCCGCTTGTCGACTGCCCGGCTGGCGATACCGTAAGCCTTGGCAATTGCCACGAAGTCGGGATTCTCCATCGTCGTGTTGGAATAGCGTTCGTGGAAGAACAGTTCCTGCCACTGGCGTACCATACCGAGGAAATTATTATTCAGGATGATAATCTTTACATTCAGTTTTTCCTGCATGATGGTTCCTAACTCCTGGATCGTCATCTGCATACCTCCATCGCCGGTAAAGAAGCAGACCGTACGGTCGGGTGCGCCAAACTTAGCTCCCATAGCAGCCGGAAGGCCGAAGCCCATCGTGCCGAGACCGCCGGATGTAACCACGCTGCGGGTTTGTTTATATTTAAAGTAACGGACACCCATCATCTGGTTCTGGCCTACATCCGTCACCAGGATGGCATCATTGCCTGTCGCCTCGGATACTTTGCGGACCACTTCGCCCATCTTCAACTGGCCACTGGCCGGAGACAGTTCTTTTTCAATCACCTTCTCGTATTCTTCCCGGGCATCCGGCTCAAATTCGGCATTCCACTCCGGACGCTTCCGTTCTTCCAACAATTCGGTTATCATCGGGATCGTGTGCTTGGCATTACCCAGCACTTTCACGTCTACCGGAACGTTCTTGCCGATTTCAGAGTTATCGATATCCAGATGGATGATCTTGGCCTGCTTGGCATACGTATTCAGGTCGCCCGTCACACGGTCGTCGAAACGCATTCCGATGGCGATCAGAACGTCACATTCGTTCGTCTTCCGGTTCGGTCCTACATTTCCATGCATACCCAGCATACCTTTATTTAAAGGAAAATCGGAAGGCATAGCAGACAAGCCCAAAACTGTCGAACCGGCCGGTATATCGTTTTTCAGCAGGAATGCTTTCAGTTCTTCTTCAGCCCCTCCCAGCAAAACACCTTGCCCGACCAGGCAGAACGGTTTCTTTGCACTGTTGATCAGAGCGGCAGCCGTCTTAATCCGATCCCGGTTGATCTCCGGTTCCGGCTGATAGCTGCGGACAAAGTCCACCTTCTTATATTCGTAATCGACCAAACCGACTTGCGCATCTTTTGCCAGGTCGAGGACAACAGGTCCCGGACGGCCGGTAGAAGCGATATAAAAAGCACGCGAGACAGCCCAGGCGATCTCTTCCGGTCGGCGGATCTGATAAGCCCACTTCGTAATTGGCTGAGTGATACCGATCACATCGACTTCCTGGAAAGCATCCGTTCCGAGCAGTGGAGAAGGCACCTGTCCGGCTATGACTACCATAGGCGTACTGTCCATCAGGGCGTCGGCAATACCGGTAATGGTATTGGTTGCGCCGGGACCGGAAGTAACCAATGTCACTCCCACTTTGCCCGATACGCGAGCGTATCCCTGAGCGGCATGCGTCGCTCCCTGTTCATGGCGGACCAGGACGTGTTTCAACTGATCTCTGTAATCATACAAGCTGTCGTAAATAGGAATTGCCTGCCCTCCCGGATAACCGAAGATAGTGTCTACTCCTTCAGCGATCAGTGTCTTCAGCAAAGCTTCCGAACCGGTTATCTTTTGTTTCTCCATATCTCTCTATTTTAGTCTGATGTTTAATCTTCTACAATTCTTACTCCCCCTTTGTCGGCCGATGAAACCATCTTGCCGTAAGCCTTTAAGGCTTTCGAAACGACTCGCTGGCGGTAAGGAGGCGTAAAGGCTTTCGTTCCGCGGGCTTCTTCCGCCTTGCGGCGTTCTGCCAATTCCGTGTCGCTGACCTTCACATTGATGGTACGTTCCGGTATATCGATCTCGATAATATCGCCATCCTTTACCAGGCCGATTGCTCCGCCGGCTGCCGCTTCGGGAGACACATGGCCGATAGAAAGGCCGGATGTGCCGCCACTGAAACGTCCGTCCGTTATCAGGGCGCATTCCTTACCAAGATGGCGGCTCTTTATATAAGAGGTAGGATAAAGCATTTCCTGCATACCCGGACCGCCTTTCGGCCCTTCGTGCGTGATCACGACCACGTCACCCGAAACAACTTTTCCGCCCAGGATTCCTTCACAAGCGGCATCCTGCGAATCGAACACTTTAGCAGGGCCGGCAAATTTCCAGATACTCTCGTCCACTCCGGCGGTCTTGACCACGCAACCATCCAACGCGATATTCCCTTTCAGGACAGCCAGGCCGCCGTCTTTGGAGTAAGCATGTTCGACGTCGCGGATACATCCTCCGGCACGATCGGTATCCAGTTCTTTATAGTAAGTTTCCTGCGATCCCATCTGAATACTGAAACGATGGGCCGGGGCGCTCTTATATTTCTTGATTGCCTCATCCGTTACGTTCGGCGAAGTGATTGCGAATTTGTCTACAGCCTCGGCCAATGTCATGCCATCCACACGTTTCACACCGCCGTCTACCAGCCCGCCCTTCAACAACTCATTCATAATCCCCATAATACCACCGGCACGGTTTACATCCTGAACGTGATAGGTATGTGTATTAGGAGCAACTTTGCAAAGGCAGGGAGTCTTGCGTGACAGCATATCGATGTCGTCCATCGTGAAATCGGCTTCCGCTTCCTGGGCAACAGCCAACAGGTGAAGTACCGTATTAGTCGACCCGCCCATGGCGATATCCAGTGACATGGCGTTCAGGAAAGCCTGACGGGTAGCGATACTGCGGGGAAGAACCGAGTCGTCGCCATCGCGGTAATATTTATAAGCATTTTCTACAATCTGTTTGGCTGCATTGCGGAACAGCTGTGTACGGTTAGCGTGCGTAGCGACAATCGTCCCGTTACCCGGAAGCGCCAGTCCGATCGCCTCGTTCAGGCAGTTCATCGAGTTTGCCGTAAACATACCGGAGCAGCAACCGCATCCGGGACAGGCGTTCCGTTCGACCTGTGCGATCCGTTCGTCGCTCACCGACGTATCGGCCGATTCAATCATGGCATCGATCAAGTCGAGGTGGCGGTTATCCAACTCACCGGCCTCCATTGGACCGCCGGAAACAAAGATGGTCGGGATATTAAGCCGCATGGATGCCATCAGCATACCCGGCGTGATCTTGTCGCAATTGCTGATACAAACCATCGCATCGGCCTTATGCGCGTTTACCATATATTCAACGCTGTCCGCAATGATGTCGCGGGAAGGGAGCGAGTAAAGCATCCCGTCGTGCCCCATCGCGATACCGTCGTCGATGGCAATCGTATTGAACTCGGCAGCAAAGCAACCCAACTTTTCGATCTCCGCTTTCACCTGTTGCCCGATCTCGTGCAGATGCACATGTCCGGGTACAAACTGGGTAAATGAATTCACAATGGCTATAATCGGTTTGCCGAACTGCTCTTCTTTCAGGCCGTTGGCGCGCCACAAGGCACGGGCTCCGGCCATGCGTCTGCCCTCTGTGCTGTATGAACTTCTTAACGGATTCTTCATCATATTGTTTGTTTACGTTATTTTTATACATTAAAAAAGCCCTTCTCTATATGGAGAAAGGCTTAAGAAATATCATTTACGACTTCACAACTTCTTACACACCTTTCTCCTTACCTACTAATGACTAGAAGGACCACCACGAGAATAATATGTAATACATTGTTCATCATCTTTATCGTCTTTAATTTGTTTGACGCTGCAAATGTAGAACAATAATTCATATGAGCAAAGGATTTAAAAGAAAAATCTTGCTTTTTCTTTCATTTATCAAGGAAAGAGCGATCTGGCATTGCATTTTAACAGAAAAAGCATCAGGGGTCTTACGACCTCCAATGCTTTTATATTTATTTCAAAGACTTACTATTTTAATAATGTCATACCAAACCCCGGAGTATCAGCAGGTGTCAAAATACCATTCTTTAATACAGCACGCCCAAAATCGATATCTGAAGAATAACAAGTAACTCCTTCTATTGTACAAACATTACCTAAACCCGATGCTAAATGCATTGTATATAATGTTTTTACATATTCACCCCAGTTATGAGGCGAAGCTAGTAATTTATGCTGTTTTAACGTTGGAATTAATTCTCTCCATCGGCTAAAGCCATATCCTATCAAATCTTCCAGATAAACATCCAACAGGCCTTTATCTCCCAAATCAAGAGCTAATGGCAAATCAGGATATGCTTCTCCATCGGCCAATAAAGTATTTCTCCTTCTGTTATTACTCAACCAAGTTCTCAAAATTGCATAATCTTTTTCTGTTTCACGAAATGGTTCTTCAATCCACCATAATGGGATATCTTCAATCCCTTCCAAATAACGGATAAATGTATCAATATCATACCCGTCATTTGCATCGACCAAAATATCACAATCCGGAAAATAATCATGTACTAATTTTGTAACTTCAATATCTCGTTTTAAACCAGCTTCAGGTGAAAGCCATTTTTTACCACGACCTATTTTAAGTTTAAATTGTCGATAGCCATATTCGTAATCGTATTGACATTCATCAAATATCTTATCTAAGCCAGAAGGATTTTCTTTCGGATCAATATCATCCATATAGATCATACCACTGTAACATTTGGTTGCTAATGGATTTTCTCTACCTAATAATTTATAAACAGGTTTTTCTAATATAATCCCCGCCAAATCATGAAATGGTATATCAAAAATCAAAGCCTCCTTATTCAAAGCTCCCTTTTCTACAGAAAAAACATCAGATAATTTTTTTCCTTTTAAAATTGCAAATGCCTCTTCAGCTTCTTGCTTAGATCCCCTTAACATTCCGATACCCTTTGCTCCCTGCCCGGTATATACCGAACAAATGTTAATTTGGGGTCCATATCCATGAATACCTTTCTGAGCATTTCTTCCTACTAACCTTGGATATCTCAACTGGACGTCTGTAAACTCAATATGATCAAGTATATGATAATTTATATCTGGATCTACAGGAACAAAATTACTACTCGCCATAAATGGCATTGCATTACCTGTAAAACTAGCTAGACTGGCAGTTGCACCAGCAAGCGCTATATGATTTATAAAACTTCTTCTATTCATATTTTTTAATATAAAATCCATTCGATAATTAATAATATCCCTCATTCTGTTCTTCTTCGATATTTCCTTTCGGGTCAAGTCGGTCAATATGCTTCTGCGGTATCGGCATTAATTTGTGATATTCACGAATATTGACAGCTTCCGGATTATATTTTTCTACTCGCTCCACTAATTTTTCTGCACGCATAAGATCCCATTTCCTTATACATTCTCCGTTTAATTCACGAGCTCTTTCATCCAACATAAAGTCTATAAAATTATCTTTTATATCATTTACAGTCAGCAGCATTTCAGATTCAGTACTTTTTAAGGACTCCTCTGCCTTACCTCCTTCTATCAGTAAAAATTCTGTTGGTTTCTCTTCCCCTTCTTTATATGCAGCTCGTTTCCTTATGACATTTAACAATTCAACAGCTTTTTCATAATTACCCATTCTTCCATATGCTTCAGCCGCGATAAGATAGGTTTCACCTAATCGGAATAAATACCAATCCCGACTTCCATTTTCTTCTGCAACAGAAGCTCGCTGGTTATCATAAAATTTATAATTCTGAGGAAACTTTGCATTTGTCTGTCTATTTCTTGGATAGTAATCATATGCTCTGGAAGCATATAAAACATCCATATCTGTATTTTCCGGATAACGTTCTACTGTGACCCAGATTGCTGTATCGCCTAATTTCATTTTAGGTTTACCCAATAATTCCGGAGCAGGAGTAAAAATAATATTGCCATTCTTATCTTTTACCTCTTCCCATTTCTTTATATTGCTTTCATTATTACATAACCAGGCAGTTTTAAAAGTCTTATAAAAACGGGCATCGTTTTTTCGATCAAATAATTGATAAAGTGTAAAATCAGTTGGTCTGACCCTACGCCAAGGTCTACCATTTTCAATATCACGTTTCATTCCCGGACTTTCATCATATACCATTGTATAATAAAGATGTATCTTATTTCCTGCATTATTATTATTCAAGAGTAATTTAGAGAATTGAACAGCAAAAATCACTTCTTTATTCAGCTGATTATCAATATCCCACAATTCTTTAAAGTCATTCTCTAAAGAATAGCGATTGCTCTTTATTACATCTTCTGCATATTTAGCCGCATTTTCCAAATCTGTACTTTCCTGCCCTTTCTGCTCTGAGACTGCACTACCTCTAGTCAGATAAACCAAGGAAAGCAAATGCTCTGCTGCATACTTTGTTGCCCTACCATAATCACTCTGGCTTTCTGGAAGATTTTCTACAGCAAAGTGTAAATCACCAAGAATAAATTTATAGACATCAGCAACAGACGTCCGTTTAAAATCAGTTTTAACCTCATATTGCGCATCTTCTATCAAAGGTATTTTACCAAAAGTCTGGACCAGATAAAAATAATACAACCCTCTTAAGAAGCGAATTTCACCAGTTCGAGTCTTTTTCAAGTCATCAGACATATCTGGAACATTCGGAATACTCTTTAATACAGCATTCGTCCTACTTATCCCTTTATAATAGTTCTCCCAAAATTGATACAACAAATCCAATTGTGCATTTAGGCTATTCTCATATCTATTAAGTGCCGGTTTCCAACTTCCATCCTGCCCTTCCTGATAAGTATCAGTCCCTAATTGCTGAATTGCATGTAGGTTTTCTCCTGAATAGGCCCATCTTAAAGAAGCATAGGCCGCTCCTACCCCAGCTTCTATGCCTTGGGCTGTATTATAATAACTATATCCGACATCAGATATAACTTCTTCTTTCAAATAATCGGCACAAGATGTAAAAACACTAAAAATCCCGATTACAATAGATATTATTATAAAATCCTGCTTTTTCATATCAATAATATTTATTTTTTAGAAACTTAGATTTAAACCAACCATGAAAGTTGTCGGACTAGGAGTATTGTAACCTGCACCTCCCTCCGGATCCAAACCTCTGAACTTAGTCCACAAAAACGGATTTTGTACAGTAGCATAAACCCGCAACTTTTCCAGAAATACATGGCTTAACAAATCCTTTGAGAATGAATATCCTAAAGTAATATACTTAACTCTAAGATAAGAAGCCTTTTCATAATAGACTGTATTTATATATGGAGGTGTTTCCCAATTGGCACTTGGTTTCGGATATGTTGTACTCGGATTTGTCGGTGTCCAATAATCAACCTTAACTGAATTCCAACGTCCTTCCATACGTAATACCATATCATTATAGGCCATAGCACCAATATTAGCATATAACTGGAATGACAAATCAAGACCTTTATACTCCATATAGCTAGTCAAACCTCCAATCCAGTCCGGTTGTTTCGTACCTAAAATAACACGATCCTCAGCATTGATCTTATAATCACCATTTTGATCTTTAGGACGGATTAATCCAGGTTCATATGATGCTCCATTTGCATTAAACTTTTCCATCTCAGCCCTGTCTTCCGGTGTATCTTGCCAAATGCCATCAAATTCATAATCATAATGAATATCAATAGGTTGTCCGATAAACCATTTAGAACCAATGTCATTTTGTTTTTTACCATATAATTCAACAATCTGTTCCTTATTAGTATAAAACATCAGATCTACATTCCATTTGAAATTCTGATTATCGATTACTTTCGCATTTAAACTGATTTCCAAACCGGTATTCTTTGTCTTTCCTATATTTTGAAGTACAGAATTGAAACCTGAAACAACAGGCAAATTACGAGGCATAAGCAAATCATATGTGTGCTGACTATAAACATCGATTGCTCCCCCCAAACGATAATTAAACAATGAGAAATCCAAACCGACATTGACCTGTCCTGTCGTTTCCCAAGATAATAAAGAGTTCGGCATACTATTTGGAGCATATGAAATCTGGAGACTCTCATCCCAAACATATCGATTCAACGCTAAACTACCTTGCGTTTGATAAGGAGAGACTGCAGAATTACCTGTTTTACCATATCCTATCCTTAATTTCAAATCATCTAAAAAGTTAACAGATTTCAAGAATACTTCTTCCTTTATTCTCCATGCAAAAGAAGCAGAAGGGAAAAATTGATATTTATGTCCGTCTGCCAACACCGAAGAACCATCATAACGTCCAGATAAAGTAAGTAAATACCTATCCATAAATCCATAATTAACACGTCCCATAAATGACAACATCCTCCATGTCGTCAATTTACTAGACACACCCCTAACTTCACTTGCCGCTCCAACATTATAATATTCCTGATATTCTGCAGGTAATCCCTTTACATTAATATTATATTCTTCAAAATGAAAATCCTGAGCTTCCTGAAGTAAAGTGATGTTTAGACGATGCTTTTCTTTAAAAACATTATCATAATACAATATATTATTGAATGTATACAGATCTAAAGAATTCCCTCCATATTCCGCTTCCGGCAAAGATCCACCCAGAGCCATATTCGAACGGAATTTACCATCTCTGGCTGTACGATGATCCAAGCCCAAATTAAAACGATATTTAAAATTCAAAGGTAATTTTACTTCTGCATATACATTCGATAAAAGACGGTTTCTTCGGTTTTCCGTTTGCCTCCCAGATATTTCAGCAACTGGGTTAATAGCCAAGCCGTCACCTCCCGGATACATAGTTAATGTTCCGTCTTCATTGTACGAACTAGCCAAAGGGCTCATATTCCGTGCTCTTTCATACAGATTTCCAGAACTGTTTTCAATAACTCTCGAATACATGGTAGAGGTTCCGAGTGTTAAAAAAGAATTTACTTCATGATCTACATTTGTTCGAATACTAAATCGTTCATAATCCTTATCTTTCATTATACCTTCATTTGAAAAATAAGCACCCGAAAACATCACTTTAGTTTTCTCCGAACCTCCAGTTACAGTCAATTGATGATTCTGAATATTTCCTGTTCGCATAACAGCATCAATCCAATCAAAGCTTCTCACGTTTGATGGATTATAATTCCCATTTTCATCATATCCCATCATAACAGATTCCATAACGTAAGGATCTTTTCCAAAGATACCGTTCTTCTGGTCCTCAGAATGATCTGGTATCGCAGATCCATACTGATTACTAGGCTTATTTCTATAAGCTTCTCTTACAAACTCAGCGAACTCCGCACCATTCATAATATCCAAGTTCCGTAATGGCTTCTGTATTCCATAATACCCATCATATTCAATACGTGTTTTTCCGGCTTTTCCTCTTTTGGTTGTTATTAAAACGACACCATTTGCTCCTCGTGATCCATAAATAGCAGTAGCAGAAGCATCTTTCAGTACTTCAATAGATTCTATTTCACTTGGATTTATTTCATTAATACCCCTGTCAATAGGAATGCCATCAATCACATAAAGAGGATCATTAGAGGCGCTTAACGATCTTCTTCCTCGAATTTGTATACTTCCGGAAGCCCCTGGGTTCCAATTATCCTGTGTTATATTTACACCGGCTATTTTACCTTGTAGCGCCTGTACCGCATTTGTTGTTGCTTGTTCTGTTATTTTCGCTGCACTAACAGAAGCAATGGCTCCTGTCAAATCTCTTTTCCTTTGAGTTCCATAACCGACAACAACTATCTCATCCAGTTTCTGAGTGTCTTCAGCTAATATAACATCTATCGCACTATTATCTCTTACTGTTACTACTTTATCTAAAAAACCAATAAAAGAAATATTCAAGACAGCATTTTCTCCTACCTGTAGTGTAAAAGATCCGTCAACTCCAGTAATTGTTCCGTTTTGAGTATCTTTCTCTACAACATTAGCTCCAATGACAGGTAAACCTGTTCCGTCTTTAACTACTCCTTTAATAGTTCGTTTTTGAGAAGATCCATTCTTATTTTCTACAATAATAATATGGTTACTGTTAAATGAGAATGAACAATTCAAACCTTTCAGTAATTGTTCCAAAACAGTTTTGACACTCCCTTGTTCCGGAAGTTTATTAATAACTTTTGCTCCGTTAATAACTGAGACATTGTAATCTATAAAGAAATTTGTTTGTTGTTCAATTTGCTTGAAAGCTTCCTTCAATGTCAGATTATCACCTAACAACACAACTGATTGATTTTGAGCTGATCCCCATATACTACAGATTAATAGAAGACCGACAAGAACTACACGTGAGAATCTTTTTCTCACTTTTACATGTATTAGATCCGTTAATTTCATATATTTGTATGTTTGAAAATTGAATACTAGTTATTTACAACGTATTACGTTAAGTCAATAAAAGCTACTTTTCGATTTCGAACGCCGGAAAGAGGGATTTTCGCACTTTCTATCTTTCCGGTTTTCTTTTATTCATAATTATTATCTCCTATAGATTAGTTTATGAAAACAACATTTCCCTTTACTTTATATCGTATTCCCACTAATTGTTGTAAAATGGTTAGAACATCCTCCAATTTTTCATCTGGCGAGAATTTAACATTATAATATTCACTTGCATATTTTTGAGAATTGTAATGAATCGTAATATTAAACTTTCGTTCCAAGGAGGCCATCAAATGGTTGAATGAAGCATTTTCAAAAATCAAATAACCACTTCTTTCTTTTTGATATAAAGAAATATCTACAGATTTAACTCTTATCGTATGAGCTACATGTGAATAGATAAGTTGCTGATCTGGTCTTAGAACAGTAGGCTGGATATTTCCTTTCTTCACTGTCACCAAAACACTTCCTTCTTCCAATGTGGTCGTTGAACATGTATCATTAGGATATGCCTCGACTGTAAAAACAGTTCCCAATGCCTGCATATCCACAAAAGTAGTCTTTACAATAAAAGGTTGTTCCGGATTCTTATGCACAGAGAAAGATGCTTCTCCAGTAAGATAAACAGTACGGGTATCTGTGTTTTTAAAATCTTTCGGGTAAACCAACAATGAACCAGCATCTACCCAAACGCTCGATCCATCCGGTAATATGACCTGCTTACTTTCACCATAAGGCACAAATATCTCGGCCATTTCAACGTGACGGACAGGTTTAAAACGATCAGTAGCCCAATAGGTCGCACCGGCAGTCGTCATCATTAATATAATAATTGCAGCATATTTAAACAACTGACGAGACAATAAAAACGATCGTTCCCGACCGACTGGACTAACAAAAAGATGTTTTTGCAAAGTCATCCAGTCATCATGTGTAGATGCTGTCGCTTCCGCGTCAACCTCCTCCCACATATCCTGCAACGCATCCAGCTTTTGCGACCTTTCATCATCCGCTTTCAACCAACGTCCAAACAAGATACGTCCATATCGGGAAAAATGTTTTCCGAAATACAGTCGCATGAGTTGTTTTGTCTTGTTGTTTTCTTCCATAAAATATCCGTCTTTATATTGATGTAGGTTTACTACTCAAACACACACAATCAAAAATCATCTTTTTTTGAAAACAGCGTTATTCTGATAGAGTTCTTAACTCAAATAAGTAAGAAAAAAAAGATAAAGAACCTTGCGAAGAATGGCAAGGGCTGCTGTCAGATGGTTTTCCACAGTACGTTTACTGATCCCCAGATGAGAAGCAATCTCATCATTCGACAAACCTTGTTCACGGCTCATCTGATAGACCAGTTTCCGCTGGGGAGACATTTGTTCGACAGTCTGGTTGATAATATTTTGTAATTCATGTGCAAAGATAGCTTCCTCGTCCGATTGAGAGACGGAAACCTCCAACAGAAATTCATTCGTGTACCTTTCTGAAACGGCCAGGCGGTCGAAATAATCAAACACTGTAAAACGGGCCATCTGAAAAAGGTAAGAGGAAAAGGAGTTTACCTCCTTCAGTTTTTCACGGTCTTTCCATAACGAGAGAAACAAATCTTGGGCAATATCCCGACTCACTTCCTTGTCGTGCGTCAAGCCGACAAGGAAGTGAACCAACCGAGGTTGGTAGCAGAAAAAAAGCCGTTCGAAGGCATCAACATTTCCTGCCGCGATATTTTTTAAGATTAGTTTCTCCTCTAATAGTTCCATTCCGCCCGCAAATTAATAAAAAATATCGAAATGATACTTAATCTGCCAAAGCTTCACGTCGTCGCTGAATAATGCCGATTAATTCTATCAGCTCCTTCTGCCCGTTTGCTGTGGCCAGATCGATACAAGAATTTCCTTCGGCAGTCTTGATTTCGAAGTCAGCACCGGATTCCAGCAAAAACTTGGCCATATCCTTGCTTCTGCGAATAAAGGCGATATGCAGGGCGGTCTGATGACGGTCGTTCAGAGCATTGATGTCGGCACCCAGTTCCATCAGGAGCTGCACCATGTCTTTGTGACCACGTCCGGCAGCCCAATGGATCGGTGCATCGCCATCAGTATCCGTACGGCTGATATCGGCTCCTTTTTCTACCAGCAATTTGACGATCTCCTTTTGATTACCGCGTACGGCAAACTGCAACGGAGTAAAGCCATCATTGTTTTGCGGATCCGGATATACACCGGCTTCCAACAACACGCGCACGTTTTCTCTTGTCCGATAAAAGGCAGCCATATGCAAAGGCGTATCCCCCTTGTCAGTAGCAACTTCCAGGTCGTAGCCGGAGTTATGCATCATCTGTAAGATATCGAACTGACCGTTACGTGCTATATAATGTATAGGAAGCAGCCCTTTGTCGTCGCGGATATTTCCGTCTGCCCCACGTTCCAGCAACAGGCGCAACATTTCTTTTTGACGGAATGCGGCCGCTATATGCAAGGCTGTCTGTTCATTCTGATCTGTGTAGTTAATTTCTACACCTTTATTCAGAACAAAGTCAGCCAAAGCAACCATACCGGCCTGGGCAATATAATGAAGCGGCGTACGACCGTGATTGTCTACATAAGTTATGTCGATATTACCGCTTTTGAAAAGCATTTCCGCCACACCCCGCTTGCCTCCGGCACAAGCTTCCATAAAGGCGGCATCGAGATCATCGGGAGCAGCCGTAATAGTTACCTGCGACTTTTCTATCTGGCTGATAATCGATCGGCGGTTCTTCTGCAATGCCAGTTTGTAAGGGCTCATATTCCTGTCGTTTCGCCAGTTTGGATCGACACCGGCTTTTAGCAGGAAACTGACCCGTTCCACATCGTCGTCTTCTACTGCATAATATAATGGATTATTCTGGGCGGCATCTTGCGTATCGGCATAAGCACCTTTGCTCAGCAGGTATCTCAATAAGACACCATTGCGATTGCGGAACTGGTTGTCAGTTGTTTTTGCACAGACAAAGAAAGGGGTACGAAGATTGTTGTTCAAAGCGTTTATATCAGCTCCTTTCTTTAATAAGAAGTCAATACAGGCTGTCGTTTGCGGCTTAGTATCTTTGACTAGCAGATGCAGAGGCGTATCGCCATATTTGTCGCGCGCCATCGGGTCGGCCCCGTTTTCTAATAAATATTGTATCAGTTCTTCATTCTGTTTGTCGCAAGCAATATGCAGCGGCGTTATGCTGTCAGCATCGGCTGCGTTGATGTCTGCGCTGAACAAGATTAGGGTTTGTACGATATCCATCTTCTCGCTCTCGCAAGCCACATGCAACAGGGTTGCTCCTTTCTTGCCGCAAAGCACGTAAGGATCGGCACCGCATTCCAACAGCTTGCTGACAATACGACTGGTTGTATACCGGCAGGCATAATACAAAGGTGGCAGATCTTCGTAGTTCATCAGGTTGACATCCAGGTCAGTTCGTTCCAACAGGAGATCTAGGATGATATCAGGTTCGTTCTTTTCGGGTGGAACAACAGACGACATGCCTATATATTTATTACGATAATCCTTCAATTTTTCATGCAGAAGGGAATTTCCACTTCGGTTCTGTTCATTTACGTCTATCGTATGTTCCAATAAGAAATGGAGAATCTGTTCCGTATACTCCTGTGCATGTGTAGGACCGATTTCTTCGAGTTTCAAACCATCGAGTGGCTCCACCTGTTCCAGGAAAAGAGGCAGGAGCTCCACCAGTTCTTTATAATTGCAATAAAAGCAATAATATTTGAGCAACATGTCCACATAATAATGTGGCTGTTCACTTCCATCCGGAAGAAAAGGCGTTTCCGTCAAGTCGAAACCAGCGTCCAACAGCCGACGAACTTCCGCTGTATTACATCGAACTATAGCATTTTCCATCATCTCCGGTTTTAGCCGTCCCTTTTCCTCATTTGCTTGATTCATATCTGTCATACTTCTTTTTTAACACCAATAATAGCAATTGTATCGAAAGAATTGTAAAGGTAAAGAAATAATAAATAATTTGTATCTTTGACCCCGATCAATCGACAAAAACTGAACTAATATAAAATGAAACAATACAACTTCGATGAAGTAATTGAACGCCGCGGCACCAATTGCGTCAAATATGACGGCCTGAAAGAGCGGTATGGCAATGAGAACCTGACTCCTCTATGGGTTGCCGATATGGATTTCCGGACACCGGACTTTATTGTAAATGCTATTAAAAAGCGTTGCGAACACGAAATATTCGGCTACACTTTCGGATCTGATTCTTACTATCAAAGTATTATAGAATGGGTAGATTATAAACAAAAATGGAAAATTAAACGGGAATGGCTCAGCTACATCCCGGGTATTGTGAAAGGTATTGGCTTTGTGATCCAATGCTTCACCAAACCTGGCGATAAAGTGATTATACAACCACCTGTATATCATCCTTTCCGCATTGTTCCAGAAAGTATGAAACGTGAAGTCGTCAATAACCCGTTAAAACTGGTGAACGGCGTTTACGAAATGGATTTCGAACATCTTGAATCTGTCATTGATGAACAATGTAAAGTATTGATCCTTTGTAATCCTCATAACCCGGGCGGTATTGTCTGGAAGAAAGACACATTGGTTAAACTTGCAGAAATCTGTGCAAAGCATAATATTCTTGTAATCTCCGATGAGATACATGCAGAAATGGCTTACCCACAATTCAGTCATCACCCGTTTGCGACCGTATCAGAAGCTGCTGCTTCCTGCAGTATCACTTTCATGGCCCCAAGTAAAACATTCAATATAGCAGGTATCGTAACTTCCTATTCTATTGTGCCTGACGAAAAAATAAGAAAGGAGTTTTATAAATTTCTGGAAGCCGGAGAGTTAGGCGACGGTACGATCTTTGCTTATACAGCAACAGAGGCCGCTTATACCTATGGTGCCGAATGGTTGCAACAGATGCGGATGTATATAATGGAAAATGTCCGTTTCGTCGACGAATTCTTCAAAGCAAAACTCCCGAAGATTAAAGTATATCCACCACAAGCATCATTCCTCGTCTGGCTGGATTGCCGTGATCTGAAATTAAGCCAGGAAGATTTGGTCAAGCTATTTCAGGAAAAAGCAGGTTTGTTGTTAAATGATGGAAGTATGTTCGGTCCCGGCGGGGAAGGTTATATGCGATTGAATATCGGCTGTCCACGCTCCATACTGGATACGGCATTAAACGCTTTAAAAAAAGCCATCGATAAAAAATAAATATAAAAAGCAGGTTCATAACGAACCTGCTTTTTTATCCAGATCATGTACATGGCCCAGATAATCGTACCGGATAATCATATCAGATATTTCCCAAGCCTTTTTTGCCACTTTAATATCCTCTTCAGGAACTCCTGTTGTATCTCCCACTATATTCAACTGAGGGTCGACCTCAAAATTCGCTTTGTGCGAATCCAGTATACTTTCTCCTATACCTCTCCACCAATAATCATTCAAACCTAATAAGTCCAGTAATGTAGGGTAAACATCAATCTGACCCATCACTTTTCCATGATACAAGTTGAAAGGGGCATTCAGAATTATCAGCGGAACAAACGATTTATCTGAAACAATCTGTTTCCCTACCGGATCATTACAAAGCTCTTTCCTCACAGTACCCAACGCTTCGTGATCTCCCATAATCATGACCAAGGTATTATCAAAACGACTGTCTGCACGGAGTTGTGCTACAAACTCCCCTAGTGCCCGGTCCGTATAGTTCGCCATAGTCATATAATTATTAAGAACTTCCGGAACCTCGGGAGAAAAGAATACCTTTTTCAGAGAGTCAGGCAAAAGAAAAGGGTTATGCCCGGAATAAGTAATACACTGCAGAAACGTATTTCCCGATTCATTCCAGACTTCATTATTTTGTATCTTCTCCAAACATTGACGCAAAAAGGCACGATCGCCCACCTGTCCACGGGAACCTACGGGTTCCTCTTTAACAAAACAGTTCTTCGAAACCAGACTGTCGTATCCCATCGCAGGAGTAATTACACACTGGTTCCAGACCATCGGCTTATCAACCGTCAGACTATAAGCCTCACTATCTTTATGCTTCTTTTTGAAAGCTTTTGCCAGTGAAGGGTAATATGAATCCGGAAACTTTATACTATAAGGCCCGGAGTTTATAGGTAAAAGTCCGGTATTGACCAATAATTGAGCATCGATAGAACGCCCACCTTTTACCTGCGATAAGACATGAGGTGCATAGATTACAGATGAATCCTTTAATATACGGTTCAAGTTTGGAGTGATCTCCTGTCCTTCAACAGTTTTATTCAACACCCAACTTTCCAGAGATTCAGCTAAGATTATAATACAATTCTCCCTTGTATAAACTTTTGGGAGAACGGATTTATAATCCGTTCTCCTGGTTAACCAGGAGTCAATACGATTTTTTATTTCCGGAGTGTATGTGATATTATCGCATGAATAATCATAATAAAGAGAGCCGAATATCGTATACATCGGTATATTACATGTATGTAGGTAAGCATCCTGCAATCTCTCGTAGGCGGCCTTAAAACCATTTTGACTCCAAAGCTTAATGGCCGGAAATAAAGCCACTAATAATATCAGGCAAACATAACGAACAAAAGCAAAAGACACTTTACCCTCGTTAACAGGCTGAATCTCTTCCTTTTTCCGATAATTTCGCCACCATAAGATTCCGGCAGTCAATGTTGAAAGAGGAAAAAACACATCTGCTATCCGTAGCGAATCGAACACACTACTAGAAAAATCTGTCAGATTTGCAGCTAACAGATAACTGTCTAACGGTATTGCTGTAAAATAAGTTCGGAAATACATCAGATTGGAAATGAACAGGCAATCCATCAATACAAAGATAACCAATGTCACCTTCACGGCCCGGAAACATACTAACGGCAATAATAAAAATAAGGAGACCAACAGAGTATCAAGATATGTTTCAATCTTCGAGAAAGGAGTAAACGTAGATAACATGCACCAAAGCAAATTAAACCACATAAACTTCAAGACCAATAAAAAGAAAAACAAACTTATCAACTTTCTTCTTTCCTTACAACACGGAAAAAAAAAGTCTTTCAATTTAGAAAACCACATGTGCAACTATCACTTTATAACTTATCGACAAACACTATTTATTCGCTATATAATCCGAATCTATTGATTCTTTTATTCCGGCTGCAAAGATAGCTATATATTACAGATTAAAACATTACATATCTTTATTTTTAAAAGAATAACCTGATAAACTCGGAAATTATACGTAAATTTGTCTCGTTTTATTTATTACAAATACAATTAAAAATGAAAATTACAGCAAATAAGTTCGTTGCGGTTACATACGACCTGAACGTAGGAGAAGGTGAAGAGCGTGAGTTGATGGAAAGAGCAGTGCCTGAAACTCCTTTGAAATTCATTTTCGGAACAGGTGCTATGCTCCCGGCTTTCGAAGATGCTTTGAAAGGCCTGGAAGTAGGCAACAAGTTCGACTTCTCTATCGCTCCGGCTGACGCATACGGAGAATATGTGGAAGATCATGTATTGGATCTGCCGAAAAACATCTTTGAAGTAGAAGGAAAATTCGACTCAGAGGTTATCAAAGAAGGTAACACCGTTCCTATGATGGATTCAAACGGTAACCGTCTGAACGGTTCTGTTCTGGAAGTGAAAGACGATGTTGTTGTGATGGACTTCAACCATCCGTTGGCTGGCGAAACTCTGCACTTCAGCGGTGAAGTGATCGATGTTCACGAACCGACAGCAGAAGAAATTGCAGCATTATCAGCTCCGGCCGGTGGATGCAGTTGCGGATGCGATGACTGCGGAAGCGATTGCGGTGACCACGATCACGAAGGTGGTTGCGGATGTGGTAGCTGCCACTAATAAATAAATGAAAGATGCAGAATGGGGAATGAAGAATTAATAGAAATTCTGCATTCCTCATTTTTCATTTTCAGACTCATTTTTTAATCTCCACTTTTCATTTATTAATATGAATACATTCGGAAATATATACAGATTAACCTCGTTCGGCGAGTCACATGGTCCGGGTATCGGAGGTGTTATCGATGGATGTCCGGCTGGTATCGAGTTGGACACAGACTTTATCCAGCAAGAGCTGAATCGTCGTAAACCAGGCCAGTCAAGGATCACAACCCCGCGTAAGGAAGATGACGAAGTACAATTCCTATCCGGAGTTTATGAAGGAAAGACTACCGGTACACCGATCGGATTCATTATCTGGAATAAAAATCAGCATTCGTCTGATTACGACAATATGAAAACGGTTTATCGTCCTTCACATGCAGACTATACTTATCAGATGAAGTATGGTATACGTGATCCTAAAGGAGGTGGACGTTCGTCGGCTCGTGAAACGATAGCCCGATGTGTTGCCGGCGCAATCGCCAAACTAGCACTACGCCAGACAGGTATAAATATACAGGCATTCACCTCACAGGTCGGCCCTATCAAGCTGGATGGTACTTATAAAGATTATGATCTGAATCTGACAGAAGAAAATGCAGTGAGATGTCCCGATCCGGAGAAAGCTGCCGAAATGGAAAAACTGATAGCAGAAGTGAAGTCGAAAGGCGACACTATCGGTGGTGTAATTACCTGTGTGGTAAAAGGTACGCCTGTCGGACTGGGAGAACCTGTATTCGGAAAGTTGCATGCAGCCTTAGGACACGCCATGCTAACAATCAATGCAGTGAAAGGGTTCGAATATGGTGATGGATTTAATGCCGCTCTTTACCGTGGTTCCGAACGTAACGACCGTTTCTTTAATGACAACGGACATATTAATACCCATACTAATAATTCAGGAGGTATACAGGGGGGAATTTCCAACGGCCAGGATATTTATTTCCGCGTTGCGTTCAAATCGGTAGCAACCATCCTTATGGAACAGGAAACCGTTAATATGGATGGTGAAGATACTATCCTGAAAGCTCGCGGACGTCATGACCCATGCGTCCTGCCTCGCGCCGTTCCCATTGTGGAATCGATGACGGCAATGACGTTATTAGATTATCTGTTGCTCCAAAAGACAAGAGAGTAAGACAGTTGACAAGTGACAGTTTTGGGTTCGAATGCGAATCTTATCTGTCACTTGTCAACTGTCAACTATTCATGATGATAAGGCTCATTATTCAAGATTGTCATTGCCCGGTAAACCTGTTCTACAAAGATTAAACGGATCATCTGATGCGAGAAGGTCATTTTGCTTAATGAGATCTTTTCTGAAGCAGCTTTATAAACAGCCTCACTGAATCCATAAGGGCCGCCGACAACAAAGACCAGGCGCTTCGAAACCGTATGCATCTTCCTTTCAATATAAGCAGAGAATTGCATCGAAGTAAACTCTTTACCCTTATCATCCAGTAAAACCAACTGATCGCCAGCCTGTAACGCCTTTAAAATCAGTTCTCCTTCCTTTTCTTTTTGCTGTGATTCCGACAAATTCTTTACGTTCTTTATATCCGGAATAACCTCCATCTCAAATGGGATGTAATGGACTAAACGGTTTTTGTATTCATTAATTGCCTCCACAAAATAGCCGGCATCCGTTTTACCTATTACGACCAGTGCAATTTTCATTCGTTTACATTATTAGTATTGAAGGCGCTAATTTACAGGAAAAATACATACCTTTGCATCAGAAAACTCATAAAAAGAGGAGATAGCTTATGAAACGATTATTACTTACATTGGCATTGATACTCTCATTTTTGAGCGTCATGGCGGCCGATATTACTCCTATATCAAATGCTTTCAAAGGTGGAAATGCCTCTTCATTAACAGGAGCGATGGATCAAGAAGTAGACATAGCCCTACCCGGCTCTTCCAAGAAATGCAATGGAAGCGTGTATTTAGCGATTGTTTGT
>OGZX01001027.1_pt1 | contig 30512 bp, 43 predicted proteins | sample 1576881 | NCBI WGS metagenome assembly OGZX01 (sample SAMEA3541542, study PRJEB24748) | human gut metagenome | biome: human gut; feature: human-associated habitat; material: faeces | place: China | collected 2012 | reverse complement strand
AGCGTATGTTAATGCACTTGGGCTCTTCTTTTGTGTGGATTGTTCCCACTTCTTTAATCTCTAGTTGTGCCATTCTCTTCCTTATTCTCCCTTCCGAACATATGTCTAAGCGCAAAATCCTTGAAAAATTTCTTCATTTCTTCATCCAAACCTCCCAATTCCTGCTCAAGTGCTTTGTCAGTTTCTTCCTCACTCATCATTACTACTTTAAACATATCCTCTAATAGTTCTTTAGCTCTATCTTTGCCAACACTGTCAATTAATGCCTCTTTAACCGAATTCGTTATCAACAACAGCTCGTTCATTATTTTAAATACATTGCCTTTTATTGTTACTCCATTACTATCAATTTTTATCATCCTTATCCTCCAATCTTTCCAACCATATCGGTTATTTTTTCATTCGACCAACTTCTTGGTTCAGTCAATCTTGGACAATGTGTGTCCATAATGTCCTCTTCTTTTCCCAAAGGACAGTCCCTGCAACTACCTGAATACTTCCTACATATATCACGCAAATCCCGGTAGCTGTTAATTGCTCCAATCAATTTAATCACTCCCTTTCCCTACCAAACATCTTTAATATTTCTTCATCCGTAAAATGAAGCATGTCATCCAATCTCCATAAGTCACTTAATTTAAGCCTGTCAGTCTTAGCCTGCTTCACATAGAATGTATTGGCATTCATTATTTTTCTTTTTTCAACATCTTTTGCCATCTTGTTGTTTCTTATTAATGCTGTTTTAAGAATTATCCTTGTTTCGTTAATTCTGTCTGCTATTGAATTTCTTACAGGCATATTGTTCACCTCCTATAACTTCCATAATGCCTGAACTATCAGAGCATTAATTGTTAATCCTTTCTTCTTCGCCAGCTCTTTTAACTTCTGGTGCAATTCCTTTGGAATTCTAATTGTTGTCTGTATCATTTCTCTACTCCTTTCGTTTTGATATTAAAATGATACGACTTTCTCCGAGGTTTCCCTTGTGCTGAAAAGCACGAGGTTTGTCAACCATTTTCGACTTTCCATTAAACAATATGTTCAACTATGTCACGAATCATTGCTGTTCCCGAATCCATATGAACATTGACTATTTTCTTTCTGCCATACCAAAATGTTGCTACAACTGTTTCATTGTCTTCGTTGTACGATAATTTTTCCAAGTCCTGTAAATTTCTTGTTTCCTGTAATACTGGTACTAATAAATCACATATTTTCTGTTTATCTTCCATTGGTCTCTCCTCTTTTCTTTAATCAAATTTAATTTGATTTATTTGGTAAAAAAATATAGTCTAATGGCATATTATATAAAGCAGCTAACTCTTTACCTTGGTTTATTGTTGGTTCGGACGTTCCTTTTTCCCAATTTACTATTGTATTTTTTGAAACGTGCATTTCCTTTGCTACTTTTTCTTGTGTCATTCCAGCATTAACTCTGGCTGCTGCTAAACTAATCTGTATTTCTGCCACTTTTATCTCTCCTCTCTTTACTTTTAATTAACTTCCTGCTATAATTTTTTTATCACATGGGCGACTTAGCAGGAATGTTAAGAAGTGTCGCCCTTGTGTGTGCTTGTTATTTATCGCCCTACTTAGTTATTTAAGTAGGGCTTTTACTTTTTCTTTTGCTTTCTCCAAATCTTCGCTCTCTTCCAAGATTGCTAAGATTTTTCTTGTTTGATTTTCTTCTGTAGTCTGTTTTAATAATTCTGCTAAATTCATTTCTTCGTATTCCATTTCTTTTCTCCTTTCCTGCTATCTCCTTGCTACTCCTATATAATATATCAAATTTAATTTGATGTCAATACCGAAATCAAATTTTTTTTGTTTTTTCGTTGACTTTAATAAAATTAAATTGTATTATCATTATATAATATAAATAGGAGGTATCTAATATGAGTGAAGATGTTCAAAAAGAAATATTTTCAAGAAATTTGAAAGCTTATATTGCTAATAGTGGAAAAACACAGCTTGAAATAGCCAAAAGTATTGATGTCTCCCCTCAAACATTTAATACTTGGTGCCAAGGCATTGCTATTCCACGTATGGGAAAAGTACAAGCCTTAGCTGATTACTTTCATATAAATAAATCTGATTTAATCGAAGATAAATCTTCCTTACCTAAAGTCAATACTCTTGCAGCACACTTTGAGGGCGAAGAATTTTCAGAGGAAGAAATGGATGAAATTAAAAACTTTGTGGAGTTTGTAAAGAATAAAAGAAAATAGCACAATGAAAATATAATATACTTACCAGGGGAACCGAAGGGGCGACATACCAACTGCCGGACTTTACAAAAGAAAGGGGTTGGTGCCAATGGTTACATACAGCGACTTATTTGCTTTCGTGACAATGTTGTGCAGTGTGATAGCTCTTGTTATTACTTATTTCTCACACAAAAAATAGTGCCCCTGCTCTGGTAAAGTAAGGCACTATTTCTTTAAAACTTATTTACCGGCGGCTAGGTTTCGTCTAGCTTTCGGTTCTCTTGTTAAGTATATTATATCAAATTTTTAAAATTATTCAATACGTCCCATTTATGGGACACTCCATGCGATATACTTTAGTGGGGAGGTGATTTAACTTGAATCAATTAGAACAGTTAGAATCAGAAGCCTGCAAGGATGGTATAAAAGTTGTAGATTATTCTTTTGACAGCCCCAATATAAAAGGGTTGTATTGTGACGGAACTGTTGGAATCAGTGATAATTTAAAAACAAATGCTGAAAAGTTATGCGTTCTCGCAGAAGAGCTTGGGCACCATCATACTTCTACCGGCAACATACTTGATATGAGTTCTGCTTCCAATCGTAATCAGGAACAGAAGGCAAGAATTTGGAGTTACAATAAATTGATAGATTTACAAGGTTTTATTAATGCTTTCGAACACCATTGTACTAACTTATACGAAACAGCAACTTTTCTGGGTGTTACAGAGCAGTTTCTTGCAGACACAATAAATGCTTATATGCACAAATATGGATGTTACATAAAGTACAAGAATTATGTTATTGAATTCGGATTTAATTCAGCAAATGTAATAAAGCAATATAATTAATTTTAAGGAGGGAAAAAGTATGGCAATGATTAAGTGTGTAGAATGTGGAAAGGAATTTTCAGACAGAGCTTCTGCTTGTCCTGAATGTGGTTGTCCTACAGAATATTCAGTAGATTCAAATAATGCTACTTCTAATTCTGATGGATTTGTAGAGCAGGATCCTATTGTGGAAGATGAAACAGAAGAATCTACAGCTAATATCAGCGACACAGTAAAGGATTTTGCCGGCAAAGCTTTAGCATCTTGGAATGACAGAAACCATGCCACATCAAAAGTTAATGTAATTAAGGTGGACGAACAACATAGAACTTTTCAAATTAAAGGATATGTTCCAAAACATAAGGGTACAGGTGTCGGAAAAGCTTTAAAAGGTGCTTTATCAATACAATCTCTTGGTCTATCAAACCTAATAGGAAATAGCATTAGTTCATCAGGAAACAAAAATTGGTATAGCTTTGATGACTTGGTAAGCTATGAGCTTTTAGCTGATGATTCTGTTGTCGTAAGTGGTGGTGTAGGACAAGCATTAATAGGTGGTTTAGCCTTTGGTGCTGCCGGTGCAGTTGCCGGTGGCATTACCGGAAAAAGAAAACAGAAGAAAAAAATTGAATCTCTTATTATTAGAGTAACCTTAAATGATTTCAAGACACCTTGCATTTGCATTCCTATTGTAACTAAAGCTGTAAAAGTTGGAACAAAAGATTATTTTCAGGCTACAACTGAAGCTCAACAGGTATTATCAATGCTTGATGTAATTGCACATAATAAATAATTATTACAAATAAAAAAAGAGCCAGCCACTCACGACCAGCTCCAAGTGATATAAATACCACCCTAGACAAGTTGTATTTTATCACTTTTAGGAGCATCTGGTCAATCCGAACTACTGTTCATAGGCTGGGTGTTATTTTTATACCCTTTTAAGTGGGAAAGGAGATACAATATGGCTAAAGCAAAGAAAACATCATCAGGAAAATGGAGAACATTGGTATTTGACTATGTTGATGAAAAAGGCAAAAGACATTATAAGTCTTTCACTGCAAACACGAAAAAGGAAAGTGAGTATCTTGCCACTGAATATCAAATGAACAAAAATGACTGCAAAGAAGATAAAGGTAACTGCACTGTTGGTCAAATTATATCAGAATACATTGATTCTAAACGAACAACGCTGTCTCCAACAACCATCAGCGGATATGAATGTTCCTACAGAAATCATTATAAGGCAATCTTAGATTCACCAATAAATGTTCTTACCTCAAATATCCTTCAACGTTGGATTGGTGACTTGAATCAAAGACTTTCACCTAAAACAGTATTGAATACATATGGTTTGTTTCATTCTGCAATTGACTATGCAGATATACCATTCAATTTTAAAGTGAAATTGCCACAGAAGAAAAAAGATGTAGACATATATATTCCTACAGATAGTGACGTAAAGAAACTCATACAATATTTTAAAGACCAAGATAATAAAGATATGCTCGTTGCTGTTTATCTTGCAGCTTATGGCACCTTGAGACGTTCAGAAGTTTGTGGTGCTACTGCTGATGATGTTCATGGAAATAAACTTACGGTTAATAAAGCATTAGTTGATGCTCACGATAAAGGACTTATCCTGAAAACAACAAAAAATACATCCAGCACACGACTTATAGAGTTACCCCAATTTGTCATTAATGAATTACCAAAAAGTGGAAAGTTGGTGCATATTGTTCCACGAACATTGACAAGAAATTTTGCTTCTGCTGTGAAGCATTTGAAACTACCTCATTTTAGATTTCACGATTTACGACATTACTCTGCATCAATAATGCATGCTATTGGAGTTCCTGACGTTTACATAATGGAACGTGGTGGATGGAGTTCTGACAAGACACTGAAAGCTATTTACAGAAATTCCTTAACAGACTATCAGAGAAAATATACAGATATGACCAATGATTATTTTTCAAAACTATAAACTATAGCCTTAGATTAACTTCTAGGGCTATTTTGCGTTGCATTTGCGTTGCATTTTGCGTTGCATTTTATCCAAAACATACCTTTTTAGTCACTTCAATCACAATTATGTAAAATGCTACACTGCCGATAAATAAAGGGATTGCGATAAATAAAGGAGTTTTGCTGATTTTGTATAATAGGGTTCGATCCCCGTCTCGCGCTTCTTTTTTTGCCCTTATTTAAAGGGCTTTTCTTGTATTTGAAACCGTTTGCGTTGCATTTTGCGTTGCATAAAATCAAATAGGTATTTAGGAGCACCATTTACTGATGCTCCTTTTTTAATTTATTTGCAAACTTTTGTATTTACGTTATACACCCAACAGTCATGTCCCATTATGTGATAAAACTTACCCTGAACCTTATCCACTGCAAGTCTCTGACCTTTTTTGAATTTGCCAAGACTCTTAGTTCTTGCTAATGCTTTTGGAGCTTTTCTCTTGTGGCAGTTTTTTGTTGTCTTGATGTACTTAACTGGCTTCTTAATCAAGAATAAATACTTAACATACTGCTCCCACTCTGCTCTTGTTGTTGTTTCATATTTACCACCACTGTTCCAAGGGTCGTAAATATGAATATGGTCTTTTGTAACTTCACGGACAAAGACATAGTGACCTGATGTAGTCCAGATGCTCTTGCCCATACAGGCTATACCAATGTACTTGTCTGTTCTAATCTTCTTAAGGAAATCTGTGACAACTGCTGCATTTTTCTTTCCATATAAAGAAGTATAGTTTAACTGTACAGAATTAGAATAACCATAATGCTTCAATGCCTTGACCATACCTGAATAATATGTACCAGATCCGTGACAGCTACATCCATTATCTTCCATCCATTTTGCTGTTTTGGCTGGTGTAATAGATGGGACTAAATCATATACTGCATCTGCTATAGATGTTGGACCACAACCTTGTGCTGAAATTGTTCCCCCGGAATAATAATTCTTGTTCCACTTAGTATCTTTCTGCTTAAAATTCTTATATCCCATAATTTACACCTCACTTTCCATCACTTCAATTCCATATTCTTCTGCACATGTATGCTCAATCTTACATCCTCTGTATTTATCCCAATCTTTACAGAAATATGCAATATCTGCATCTGCCAAAAGTTCCAAGCTCTTACCTAAAAACCACAATGGCTTTGCATTATGTGGTGCATTTTCAAAAAAGCTGTTAATGATTTCTACCTCTTCATTATGCTTTTCCCTTATTGCTTTAATTGCTTTTTCTCTTTCTGACTTAATCTGCTCATCTGTTTTATCTCTCATTGGCTGACTTATAAATACTTTCATTCTAATTATCCCTCACTTTCTTCATCATCCATATGTATCTTTTCTTCTGTCTGGCTCTTTATATTCTTAACTAATGGCATCAGAAAAGATGGTATTTCAACTCCAATATCTACTATGTTTTCTAAAATGCTTATCAGTTCATTGCATGTAATCCATATTGCCACTATGCAGCTTACCAAGAACGTAAACGGAAGTGTTATTCCTGCTGTCTGTGATGCATACAAAATCAGTTGGTCTATTACTGCACCTACAACTACCAACAGCCACATTGACACTTTCTTTGCAATTCCCCTAAAGCTCTTGTATGAACTTATGGTTCCATCTTCTCTGTACTTTGCAGCCATTAAGCCTGTTCCGTAGTCAATAATGTTACAAAGCACCATTAATAATGTAGGAATGTATAATATTCCTAATATGGAAGACAACATGCTTCCTATTGCTGTTACGATTTCTTTAATGTGTTTCATATTTGTACTCCTTTTCTTTATTTTGCTGTAAAAAAATAAGACCTTATGTTTACGGTCCTAAATGCACTTACTTATAAATTTTCTCTTAATAAAAATTACAATTTTTCTGTAATTTCCTTAACCATTCCATCATTTGAAGGAATTACGTTTTCTATAATTTCGTCAAAATCTACATCTAATGCTGTGAAATAACTTGGAACTAATAAATTATCATATGTATCATCATAAGTTTTTCCACCATCAGTAGTTTTTCTCAAAACTGACTGAACTCGACTATAAAAACAGATTTTGACACCATCTAACCTCCCCTCAAATACAATATAAGTATCTTCTGTATACTGGTATGTATCTGTATCATTAGGATAAATATATTGTATAGGATAAGTTTTCTTAAAAGCTCTTTTTTTCATATTAAATTACCTCTTAATTTTATAAAATTATGACACTAAAAAAGATACTGAAAATGATAAGCTTGTATTAATAGGAATAGTAGAACCACCACTATATTTTGCAATTACTACATTTCCACTTACATTAATTATCATTAACCAATACTTACCTGAACCAAGGTCACCACAAATGCGATACAACGGATCCGCAGGTCGGTAGCCTGATGGTAATGTAAATATCTTATAAAATGTAGATGAGGTTGTTGTGTCTATTGCTGCACTTGCAGTAATAACCCCTCGTAAATCAACAACTTTTCCAACACGTCTATATCTGCAACGATAATTACTTGCACAGGCTATATTAGAACCAAAATTTGTAATGTTTTGCCATCCGGTATCTGGTGATGTCAAATTAGCCCAATCACTCCATCCACCACTTTTATATCTTTTATATATGCTGTCCAACGATACATCAGGAATCCATATTTGGAATACAGTACCTTCACCACTTACATACAAAGTTCCCCAGTTAGTTGTAGGGCAGTTCGTACAAGCTGTTGTCTTAATATGATAAATACCTGTATCAGTCAATGTGTTCCAATCTGTAGCTACTGTTATTACACTCTGTTTCAGAAAAGCATCAGTATCAATATTTAACTCTTCAAAAGCTTTTTTAACAATTGCTTCGTCTAACTCTAAACCACTTACCATCTCATTGACTTCTGTTCTTAGTTCAGCGCTTAACTCTTCAAAATCATTTTCATAATCTTCCGAATGTATTAGTCTTTTAACCTGTGTTTCATCACCTGCTGCATAACATATGTATACTGCTTTTCCACTTAATGTGTTTGGATCATTTCTAACAACAACTGCAAGCTCTCCTTCCTGCAATTTTGTTTTATCAAAATCATCATAATCCCCACGTCTAAATTGTATTGCCATAAATCCTCCTTATTTTTCTACTTCGCTTGCTACACACTTAATTGTTGTAAATCCATTAAGATTGAAACTTACATTGGTTACATATGAGTAATAAACCTTTCCACTTACATCAGGTAATGCTACTATGTCTCCGACTTCTATTATTGGAGTTCCCACAATATCACATTCAAATATCAAAAATGGAAATTGTATTCTTTTCAAAACCTGCTCTGCAATAGCCTGCGCATCCGAATCTTGTTTTTCAAGCTGTGCCGGATAATTTAAAGAAGACACATCCAATAAATAATCAGATGTGCCTTCTATTTTTTCATTACTACTATTTGTTTCAACTTTTCCAATTGCCGTATAAGACGCACTGGTTAAACTGTTCAGTGTGTATGACACCGTAAAGTCTGAATACCATAATGTATATTTTACCTTTTTGGTACTATATATATTGGCGTTGGTATGTATTGAAACATATTTTGTATCACTTGTTAGTGGTATCTTTGTACTTTTCGTAACCTTATATGTTTTCCCTACAGTGTCATTTACATTATTAGATTTTAACAATGTGACTTCCACATAAGAACAGTTGGTAAAAGAATTAATAGTTATTTCAGTATAGTTGCCTGTGGAAATAATGCCACCTGTAATTGTTCCTGCATAACTAACTGTTTTAGAAACATTCTCTCCTTTGTAAAATACAATCTGCTTTCTATCCTTTATTGATATTTCTTCATTCAACTTAACAGACTTTTTTTCATATTGTTGTGCATTTGCTACTCCATAAGGATATAAATACACTGTTATGTTACTGTAACTTCTTCCTAACCTGTCCTTTATTCCTGTAATTTTCATTCTGTTGTAATTATTATTTGTTATTGCTGAACTCTTGTTAGGCGTAGCGAATTTTATGTTTCCATTATTAGGTTTAGCTGTTGAATAAATACGGAATTTTTTTGCATGATATTGATTATTATACAATTCAATTCTGCCATTACTTTTTACCAACGTATCTAATAATTGTTGATCTTTTTCATCATATAAAATAACATGTACACTGTCTGTTCCTTTGTTATCCACATTAGTAAATACTAGTTCTTTGTAGTAATCTTCTAATGACACTAATGCACTTTTATTAGGAGCTATAGTGGTTATCGTTCCGGTTACACTTTCACCATTATTTACGGATGTCCCACTATAACCGTATTTAATACCCGTAGGTCTTGTGTATTCTGTATTGTGAGTAAAATTAAATATTATTTTGCTAGGAATGTGAATTATATTGTCTAAATTTGAAAATTTAGGAGTTTTTATTTCTGTATTTTCATTACTTGTAAAATAGCCACCATTCAACTTATCTCCTGACATATACAGATTTTCTGCTTCATCAAACACACCACCCCAATAGCTGGATTTAATTTCATTTTCCAATAAATCCATTGAATAAGTTGTTGTGCTTAATTTCCCATTAATATCTATGTAGATGTAACCTGCTGCGAAATAAGCCATTACTTCTAAAATTTGGATACATGTACTAATATCATTATTCATTGTGTAAAATTCATCAGATGCAAAAAGGAACTTAGCATTATCACAAACAGGCTCATAATTAACAAGCTCAAGTCCTAAATAATCACAAACTTTCTGTACCACTGTCTTTGCTTTTAATACTTCATGCTTCAATGTAAATTTACTCCATGCAGGCCTTGCACAGTTTGAATATATTCTAGACATATTTAATGTAATATAATTTCCATTAACTTCAGGGGATATTACAATCCAATTTCCCAAATCAAATGTTTCCGTAACAACTTCGTCATTTTCAATATCACACATAACCTTGCAGCTTAATTTGGCATTAGTAAAATTAACACTGTCATATAAGTAGTTATTGTTTATGATTTCAAGTTGAAGTGTATCTAAAATAACTTTTCCAAGTAAAAAGCCATTTTCATCACCACCACTTGTAAAAATATTATTGTTTATGCTGACATTCTCGCTTGGTATTTGAATTATCTCGTTATCTACAGTACATATAGTCAAATCACTAACATAGTATTTATCTAATGTTCCTTCATTATAAGATTTTAAGAAAAAATCACTTACCTGTTTCATAAAACCACCTATATAGGTTTCACTCCTGTTAATTGGAATGACAACTCACTATATTCTTCCTTGCCTTTCTTTAATCGTTTTAGCACCATATCACCCTGACCTACATAAAATTCATCACTTCTCCATTCGCCATAATAAGGACTAAAATGCCAAACCTTAAACTTTTTACCTTTTGCAATAAATTTTAGTATTGTAGAAACTTCTTTAATAGTTAAACCTTGAGTATTACTATAACTGTATGCCTCAACAGTAAACAGAGGCTTAACATAATTTTCCCCTGTTTGACTTCTACCACTATCTTCGCTATATGTGGTCTCCCAACTGAACTTTAATTCTTCATCAGGCTGCGCAATTTCAACCCAATCATTACTTCCAATCTTTGCAAATTTTATCTTCTGCTGTGCCATGCTCTTCACCTAAAACTGGAATGCATTTCTGCCTGTAGTCTTCTTTCTCAGTTTTCCTTCCTTTATTACTTCATCAAATAATGTTCTTCTATTAATCTGTGCAACAAATTCATAATTTCCACCACCTGAAGTTTTAATATTTCCAAGTTCCTCTCTCATAATCTGTCTTAACAGATTTTCAGGTGTTTCAATGTTTGTTCCTCTCTTCTGATCACCTAACACTGCAAGGAACTCCTGATTTGGTGGGATAACTGCTCCTGTTGCAAGTTTTGGAATTGTTGGTGGATTCTTTGGCATCTTAAAATGCCAATCCTTTCCAAATATATCTCCTAATGCGCCTGCAACACTTCCTATAGAATCAACAATACCTTTAACAGCTGTGTAAATTCCTTTCCATAAGAAGTTAATTCCATCAATAATCAAATTAATAGGTGCCTTAACTATTGAATAAAATACATCCCATACACCTTTAAAGATTTTCTTAACTCCATTCCAAGCTTTCTTCCAATCACCTGTAAACACTCCTGTAATAAAATCTATAAATCCACCAAATATGTTCTTTATGCCTTTTACAATTCCACTAAAGAAGTCCTTTATAGTTGAAAATACAGATTTAATTGCATCAATGGCATTTTTAAATGTAGATTTAAAGAACTCAACAATTGGTGCAAATATTTTCTTAATCCCCTTAAAAATTGCTGAAAAATAAGGCTTGCATGCACTCCATATTGACTTGATTTTTTTCCATGCACTAACAAAAAACTCTTTTATAGCTTTCCAAGCACTTGATGCAATATCCTTTATTCCACTCCATAAACCTTTCCAAAAATCTCTAAAAGCCTTACACTTATTCCAAAGTAAAACAAAAGCTGCAACTAATGCAGCAATTACTATAGCTACCTTTGCTATTGGGTTCATATTCATAACAAAATTCAATGCACTCTGTGCAGCATTTAATAACCATGTTGCCGCAGTCTGCAATCCGGTCTTTATTGTAGCCAGTGCTGTTTGTGCATTATTCTTAACCCATTCCGCCGTATTCAATGCTATCTGCTTTACACTTTCTCTTAATGGTTCTGTTAAGTCCCATAGTTTTGTTACAAGCTCTTTAGCTGTGTCCTTAGCTGTCAAAAATGCATCTTTCATCTTAGATGCCCCATCTTTTGCTAAATCAAATCCTTCTGTTGCTAATTTTTTCAAAGTATCTTTTGCACTTGATAGCGCACCTTTCATTTTAGACACTCCATCTTTTACTGCATCAAATCCTTCTGTCGCTAACTTTTTCAAACCATCTTTAACTGGTGCTAATTTATCTAAGAAGTCTGAAAATTTGTTTGCAAGTCCTGCAATTTTTATTCCGGAAATAACTGTACCAAGTGTTAGGAAACCTGTTTTTGCAGGTGTCAGGCCATCACTTATAAAGCCTTCAACTGCTCCTTTAAGTATTCCCCATCCTGCTTTTACAGCTTCTACTACAATATCGAAAAGGCTTGATATGATTGAATCCCAATCTATGTTTGCGAGGAATGTTCCTATGTCTGTACCTATTGATTCCCAATCAACTTCTGCCAGGAAAGTACTTATTTCTGTAAAAATTCCAATAATTGCAGTTCCTACAGTCTCCCCGGCTTCACTCCAATCTATGGTTGAAAAGAAATTGTTTATTGTAGTTGCTATTCCACTTGCAAAACTTCCCCATTCATAAGTTGTCACAAAGCCGTATGCAGTATCAATAGCACCCTGGACTGCTTCACCTAATGTTTTTCCTAACAAATCCCATTGAAAATTCTTTATAAATGAATTTATGCTTGTTCCAATAAAAGCTCCAAACTGCACAAAATCAAAGGTTGTCAGAAAGTTGTATGCAAATATTAAACCGGTATTCAATGCCTGAGCCACGGTGTTTCCTAATGTATCTGCTAAATCCATTACAGAGAAAAATCCATTTAATAGTCTTGCCAATTTTGTTGCAATATCTGCTGCTGTTTTTTGTATTTTAGACCAAGGTATTTTTTTCAATGCTTTGTTGAGCTTTGTGGCTATCAATTTACCTACACCTTCCCAATCATCAGCACTAATTAAATCCTTTATTTTATCCACTATTGGTACATCCATTGCAGTTGCATTAAATGATGGAGCCGTACTGGAACCTGAATTTGTATCCTTATCGGAATCATTATCTTTATTGCTCTCCCACTTATGCATCTGATCTAATCCTGACAACTGACGTTCTTTTTCCTTTGTGTTTTTCTTTGTAGATTTTGTATCTTTATCTGTTGCCTGTGAATTCTTATACAGATTTTGTGCAAGTGCTTTACTTTGCTCAATTGTCTTTCCAAATATTGAAGACATAACATTTGCCAAATAGTTCGAGAAAGTAACCAACGCTGACAATACTGCCTTAATACTGGGCAATATAAAACTGTATAATGGTGCAAATGCTGTAAGAAGATTTCCTTTAATCTGTGAAAGTGAATTTGCCATGTCTCCATCTGCTGAAATTACACTTTGCAATGCAGACCTTAATGCTCTGAGTGCCTTAGTCATCATTGAAAAAATAAAAACTTTCTTAACCATTCCACCTAGTTTTTTACCTAAGCCATCAACTTTCTTTCCAACATTGCTTACCATTTTAGGAACAGGATTCAGATTTTTGGAAATGGAGCCTGAATTTTTGGAAATAGCACTTCCCACTGAACCAAACTTTTTTACCAATGAAGCAAATTTTCCACCTAATGACTTTGTTGCTGTTGATACCTTTTCAGACATTGATGTACCCGCACTGCCTGCTTCACTCTCTTTGGCTGATAATTCTGCAATTCTTTGTTTTAGAATATTTACTTTTCCTTGTGCATTATCAGCTTTTTTTGTAAAAGTATCGAACTGTGAAGTGTCACTACCCATAGTAAACTTTTTGCCTTCTTCGTTGAGCCTACACATTTCAGCTTCTGCGGATTCTAGTTTCTTCTCCACAACATCAATATCATATCCCATTTGCTGATATGTTCTACTGTTTTGATTTCCACCGGTATCTTCAAATCTCTCTCGTTTATCCAATAAACTTAATAATTTTTGTTCCAACTTTTGAGCTTCCTTTTCCACTGCAGCATACTCTTCTGTTGGTATTTGTGTATTAGCAAACTCCTCTTTTTTCCTTGTCGCATTCTCTAATTCTATCTCTGCTTTACGCAGTTGCTCTTCTAACGACATCATCTTACTTGATGTTTCAGAAGTATCTACATCAAATGCACTTTTTACAGAACTACTAAGAGATTTCAAAACACCTTTTAATCCCTGGACAGACGAACCCATTGATTTTATACCGGCTTTGAAATCTGTATCATCTATTTTTGTATTAAAATTTAAATATCCATCTGCCATATTTTCACCCATTAAAAAAAGCCACTATAAACCTAGCAGCTTCTTTACCTCTTCTCGTTCTTCTAATTCTTCCTTTGTGTATCTGGTCTTCAAATCCACCAAATCCTTATTTTTCTTATAGAAATCTTGTTCATACTTTTCAAGTTTTTTATGATTTAGTTTCTTTGTTCTTATGTTTACTACATCAGCAAAAAGACTTTCGCCTATTCCCATGTAGTAACCCATCAAGGTCCACCAATGCATGTATTCAAAAGTTCTTACTTCTGTTCCTGCCACCTTGTTAATTGCTGCAAAAACTAACTGTTCATCCTGTTCCCAGTCCATAAGTTTAGGACTATTATTTTCTCTTTTGTCTTCCTGACCAACATTTATGAATTTCACAGCTTTTTCGTATGCTTCCATATACAAAGACGTATCCATCTTATCCAAATCAACATACATTATTCTAAGACAAACCATTACTTTTTCTTCCTGAGACAATTCTGAATCATTAAAGGCTTCAAAAATAGTAAGTATGTCTCTAAAATCAGTGCGTATTGGCTGATTAACTCCACCAACCTCTATGCTCTGTGGTAATTCTCCTATCATTTGTTATACTTCCCTGTATATTTGCTCATTCTCTTTTCAGATGCCTGCATTTCTTTCTTAACTTCCTTTTCAACAATAGGAACTATTGCATTGATTACACGCATAAACAAAAATTCTCCACCAACCAAAGATATTGGTGACTGATGATTAAATATAATGTCATGTACATCTGCATTGAAAATGGAATCCATTTTTGCATATACCGTTTCTTCTGCTTCTTTTAACACTGATGTGAAGTTCTCTTCTGTACTGTCTTTTAACTTCTGTTCCAATTCTCCAAAATCAGAAAATGTTTCTTCCATTCTGGTTAAAATACCAAAATCTTTAGGATTAAAACGTATTACTCTGTTTTCATCACCATTTATGGCAAATTCCTTATATCCTTCATCAAAACTAATACTCTGCATTGTGTCCTTATCTCCTTTCCAAATAAACAAAGGGGCAATAATCTGCCCCTAAGAAAAATTATTTACTAACCGCTTTTGTAGAATCTGACTGTGCCTGTGATGCTGCACCTTCTGTAAATGTTGGTACACCGCTTGCAATCTTAACTGTTCCTTCTTTTCTGTTACCATTGAAAGTAACATCAAAAGGAATGTTAATTCCACCCTGAGAACCACCGTAACTCTGTGGCTTAACCACAACATCTTCTGTCCAAGCCTTGTGGGTTGATTCTGTATCACCTTCAATAAGCACTTCAAGAATTTTTGTTTTACAGTCTTCTCCTGTAAGTCTGTTCATTGCAATCTTACTTAAGTGTTCGTAAATTGCATCATCCGGATTAGCATAGTATGGATCAGCACTCATACTTGGCTCATATCCATTATCATTTACTGATGTTTCATCCAGAATGTTTTTTACTGTTTCCGTATCAGGATTTAATTCCACTGACATTTCTTCAATGTCTTTTCCAAGCAAAAACCATTTAGGTGAACCTGAGTCGCCAAAACTTGCATCAATATAATGCATTAAATAACTTCTTTTTAACTTCATTGTCTATTCCTTTCCTAATGTGTATGTTGCATATAACTGCAATTGATACATAACTCCATTTTGAATGTCTCCTGTAGGAATTTGGTACATCATTGCATTGGCACATTCTATTGACTGCAATGTGCCTTTATATATGCTTTGATTAATAGTTTCTTCAATTTGGTATTCGCCCTGGTCTATATTCTCTAGCCAGTGTGACAATTCCAATAAAAAAGTGCTGTTTGCAAGTCTGTCATAATCATTAAATGCCTGATTAACTGCATACAGCACAAAGCTATGTCTTCTTGTTTGATTTCCAAGAATATCTTCTTTTATCTTGCTATCACCTGTGGATGATAGTCCAAAATCTGATTTTTCGTCACTGTCTGTGAAATCAACATGAATGTTGTTTGTAAATTCACTCATATGTGGATAGTCTGTTAATAACTGCCTAACTAACTCAATTATATTCATTTGTTACCCTCTTCCATTGCTATTTTCATTGCTCCTTTTAGAATGTCTTCCTTATGATCTGTTTTCATTCTTTCAAACCATAACTTACCAGCTAAAGGATGTCTTTCTGTCGAATAAGTAAGTGGTCTTCCTGTTGGTGCTTTCTTTGGTGGTGACCAATAACCAACTACCTGCCCCTTCTCTTTTATTGGAATATTAGGGCCATATACTTCACCATAATACAAGTATCTTGCATAAGGTGATGTGTACTGTATTTTCCCACTTCCTATTACTGTTCCATTGGTAGCAGACTGAACCAACGCACCTGTGTCCATCGGAGTATATGGATTCATCAATCTTAATACTTCGCTGTCAACAAATTGCTGCATCTTACTTCCAACCGCAAACATTCTTTTCTTCTCTTCAAGTGCGTGGAAAAAGTCTTTATCATTGAACCTAATAACTTCATCCATATTAATCACATCCTAACTCGTAATGCCACATTCTTTTACTTCCAATAAGACAAGGCTCTACAGATTTTATACTGTATACCTTATACTTACTGTTAAGTTCCTTGTATGTAGTTGATTCTGCCTTTTCTGATGATGTATCTATGTTAAGGGAGCAATTACCAACCACAATTAAATCCCCTTCTGAAAAAGGCAATTCTTTTGTGGTAGGCACTGCAAGAAACAAAGAATAATTCTTTACCTTACCATCCTTTGAGTAACTGCTGCTACTTGAATTCTCAATATATGCTTCATATAAGGTTTTCTTATATTTAGACTTCTTTTCAAAGTGTGTAAAAATACCATTTGTATACATAATTAACACCCCCTAAATAAAAGTCCTGTTCTACCAAGCCATCTGTGAATTATGTTAAGTGAATCATCTTCAAACTTTCTTTTCATGTTTTCTGCTGATTCATAAGTAACAGAATAGTTTTTAATTTTCTCGCTGGATATTCCTCTGGGATTTTCATTTAATCTGTTCTCATAAGCATTAATGCTTTCTACTAATTCACAGCAACAGTTTTGAACTTCTTCTGATATATCAGCATTCTTTAATCTGTCAAAGGTATACATATCAATGATACTCTGTGATTTAAGTAACAGTTTAGGGAAAACGGCAGCATCTACTACCGGTTCCCCACTGCAATAATTGTTACTATAATAGTCATAAGTGGTATATTGCATTGCAATCACCTCCCCCGACTATTTATTTGCAATCATTGTCACATCCTGAGTTACAGCCTCATTATCTACAGTAACTGTACCTGTTACCTTGATTTTATCCTTTGCTGTTACTGAATATGGATATACTCCAGGTCTTAAATTAAAGACTGCTTCACCAGAAACATTTGTCTTAATGTTTGAACCATTAACATTTACTCTTGCACCTTTAATAGCTACAGCTGATTCAGGTGTATCATCCTTAACTGTAAAAGTTGCTGTCTGTGTTGTAACAGCTGTTGCTGGTTCTAAGTAAGCAAATGGGCAACCAACTCTGTCTTCATCCATACGTGTTGCAGGATTTGGAAGAGCCCAACCCATTCTGAATACTACTCTAAGAGCAACCATATCCTGCTGAGCAAGGTTGTATACAATTTCCTTTGTTGATGGGTCCTGAATAACACCTTCTGTTAAAATCTTTGTAGTAACATCCTGTCTAATTGAGTAAACAGCCTGAGAGAAATCTCCTGCTACTAACTGTGCAATAGACTTATTAAATGCTCCATTAACAGGGAACTGCATTGGTGTTCCGTCAAGAGAATAAGATGTTGCATCCTGCATTGACTTAACAAAGATAGGCTGTCCTGTGCTATCCTTTATGCCTCTTAATTTTGCCTTCATGTTAGTTGATGCAATAACACCACTTACTGAATAGCCATCATCTTCAACCTTTGCAAATACTCCGTCTTCACAAAGAATCTTGTCATAGTAATTTGGATTTGAACCAAGTGAAACGTTGTTGCCTGCCTGTCTTGCTAATGTGATAATATCGTTCTGCCATTCTGCCGGTCTGTTTTCACCAAAGATAATGGCACTATCAACTCTCTGTCCAATAGCTTCAATTACTCTTGGTGTAACTTCTCCCATAATGTCAAATTCTGCATCATCAAGAACTGCTTCAGGAATAGGTACAATTACTGCAAGTTCTGCTGCTGTCAACCATACGTTGTCCCAAGCCTGCTTTGAAGTCTGCTTCATTCCTGTATCACCATTTACCCAATATGCTGTAGGTAAAAAGTCTAATACTCTAATACGTGTCTGTTTAGATGTCATGTTAGGTAATTTCTTTGCCATAGCCATAAATGTTGATGACTTTGGTGTGTCCTGTGCAATAGCATCTACAATCTGTTCACGGATAATTGCTTCCGCATTTTCTCTACTAATAATATTTGTTGCCATGTCTTATCTCCTTTTCTTTTTTTATTGTCCTGCAATTAAACTTCTAATGGCTTCATTTGCTCTTGCTTTCTTATCGTCAGGATCTGTTCCACCCTGCATTGGTCCCGGTGTTGAACTAACCACATAAGGAACTTTTTTGTCTGATTCAAACAAATAACTCTGTTCTTTAACCATTCCATCAAAAGCTGTTCTTATGTCCTTGTCCTGATTTTTGCTTGATTTGAGAGTTTCAACATCAAGAAATGGCATTACTGCCTTAATGTCTCTGGCTTTGTATTCGCTAGCAATACCTTTTACCAGGTCTGTAAAATCTCTATCTGCTATCTGCTTCTCATAATTAGCCTTGTTTGTTGCTATTTCATCTGTAAGAGTTGTTATTTTATTTTGCAACTCAGAAACATTTACACCTTCAAAACTTTTTAAAGTTTCCTGTGTATTCTCCAACTGTGTTTTTAACTGGTCTCTTTCACTTTTAATTGCATTAACATCTTTGCCATTTTCAGCAAACACAAAAGCAATCTGCTCTTCTGTAAGACCCTGTGCCTGTAAATCTTCTTTACGCATTTTTTCTAATTCCTTTCTTAAGTTATTTTTAGGTGTTTACTACCCACCAAAGTTGACTGTTTTAGGTCTAATCATCTGACCAATGTAAAAAAGGCAGTCATAAGACCACCAATTCTTTTCTTTTTATTTCTTTTTTCCCATTAATGTGAGCAATAATATTGTCGCACAAATGATTAGTGTAATCTGTACTGACGTTGCCATAATGTACCTCCCTTTGTTGTTTTTATGGTATAAAAAAAGGACCTATCTCTAAGTCCTTAATTAATAACTATTAAATTTATAAACCCGGTGTTATCTCCTTAATGCCTTTTGCTGCATTATAGATTTTCTTCATTATTGAATTTTCCTGTAAGTATTCTAACCCTTTTAAGGTAATTCTTATGTTGTCACACTCAACAATGGTTTCTCCTGTTATGTTTGTGCCAACTCTTACACCTTTAATATAACCAACATCAACCATCATTTCTATGTAACGCGACCAACGTTCCTTTGATACTCCAAGTGTTTTATAATTAATTGCTGAAATGTCAAATTCAGGCAAATCCATTGCTTTTTCCAAGGTTGATAGAATCTTGTACACTGCTTTGAAATTATCCATATTGCCTCCTTTGGGATATAAAAATACCACCTAGTCTTTTTTACTAGATGGTATTAATCCTCTGGCCATTCTTTTAAATTCTTACTTTCTTCATCTGCTTTTTTCACTCTCTCCTCTAACTCTTCTGGCGAAAGTCCATGTGAATCAAAAAAAACGTCCTTTTTTAAAGTATCTCTTTCCATGTCACACCTTCATATTCCTTATTAACATTCATCTTTCTCTTCTTTTTGCTTCCACAACGGCTTATAAGTTAGATTTCGAACCTCTTTACAATGATTTAAATAATATTGTTTTTCCTCCAGATAATCTCTAACAGTCATTCCCTCATGAACAAAAGGATACTGATTTAAGAGTATTGGATCAAAAAATTCTGAAGCTTTCTTTTCACATTGCTCTTTTGAATACTGAACTCCATCATATTCAAACATTTCACTCATATTCTTTCATTCCTCCTTTTGCAAACTCTTTTATTGCCAAATTTCTAGTGTATACTTCTTTATCTATATTATACTGTTGAATCATTTCTAGTGGAACTCTATCACCATAACGTTCTTGTCGATATTGTGTTATTTGCTCATCATATCGTAATGTCATAAACTCATTACTGTGTTTTCCATTAGTTTCTACTAAAGTTATTATACCATCATTTCTTACTGCTGCAACTATTTTTAGTTGCTCATTACCTATCATCAATTCTAAATCTGGTAGTGATAATTCTGTTGCATGATTGTGATTATGTATAAATGCATAATCATTTTCAGGATGAGCTTCTAAATATTTAAATAATGTTGCTCCTCCAACTGTGCCTGGATCATTGTCTGTATGGTGACATTCCAAATCCCCATTGCTTAAATTCACCAAACACATATGTTCATATCCATCTTTTGTTCCTTTCTTTGCCACTTCAATAGCAGCATTAGACATTCCGGTATTTACTGCTTCACTTTGTCCTTCCAATTCAATAGAATATTTTTTACTATCATCAAAATAAACAGCCTTACCTGGTAAATTTTCATTTGCATATTTCACTTTATTATTTGTACTTATATCCTTTAATCCATCAACATTAATTCTGTCTCTGTGTTCACGCAGTCCCATCTTTTCACTGAAATCACTGTACTTCTTTGATAATGTCTGATATTTGCATTTTGCAGCTATTAATTCGGCTGAATCATCTGCTAAACCTGATTGTTTTAATAATCTAATATCCTGACGATATTTTCTCATTAATGTTTCAAGTCTGCGTTGATATTGAGTAGCTTCATACTTGTTATATTCCTTACCGCCGTACTCTTTTTTCTCGTTTTCCTGCCTGTTTAGTTCTTCCAACTGTTCATCTGTATATGTTCTTACAGAAATGCCCGGAATAAACGAATAAAAAGTATGCCGGCAGTTTGCTCCACATAGTCCATCAACTTCTCCATAACCAGTCTCCCTTATAAATGATTTATAAAGAACACCATCCTGCTCTTTTTCAGCATTAGGATTAGCCTTGTCCCAATAGAATACTCTGCCTTGCCATACCTGATGTGTTGGTCTTGCTGTTGAGTGCCAACTTGTTTCTACAAATTCAGTATCAAGTTTCTGCATATTGTCAGCACTTATCTTACCTGTTACCTGATTAACTCCTGTAAGAATTGCTCTTCTTGCAGCAACATCTATTCTTGTGGATATACCTGAATCATAGTTAATACTTCTAACTCCACTTTTAGTCATTTCATCAGTTACTTTTCGAATAATACTGTTGTAATCAAATGTTCCATTTAACACATGCATAACTGCATTATCCATTGTATCTTTAAAGTAGTTATCCACTGTTTTGAACACTTTCCTACCATTTGGTTGTTTTACTGCAAATCCCATTGTCCCGGTAATATTCTTTAACTGTTTTAATGTCTGCTCTTTGGTGGCTTCTATTAGTTGCTGCAATGCAACATTCTCTTCAAATGGAATAAACTCCTGCCCTACTGCCTGATATAAAGATGCATCTCTTAAGTACCCTTCCTTTAATGTATTGGAATACAACAAATCTATTTCTGCATCACTTAAATTCAATGCCTTTTGTATTTTCTTCTTTATGTCAGTTTTATTGGCTCCCATGTTATACAGCCTGCTTAATTCCCAATCGGCTGTCCTTGTAAGCTCACCAGTATCTGCAATTCGTCTGATAATGTCGTTCATTATGTCATTTTCCAAACATGAATATATATTTTCAATGTTCTTTGGAAATAAGTCTATTTCATCTGATTTGTACACTATTCATCATCTCCTGATGTCTCACCATCCTCTTGTTGCCCTGCTAACTTCTGCATTGCAACTTCTTCTGTCTCGCCATACCATTTCATTCTGTATTCAACCAAGGTCATTGCTCCCATAGCAACATCTGCTCTGTCTGTAGAACGTGCTTTTTCTGAATCAACAACAATACTATCATCCCATTCAAAGGAAGTATTAATATCTCCTTCAGGAGCCAGTCCGTATATGCTTACCCAGAAGTCCATAGCATCTATTAAATCTTTCAATGCATTCTGTAAAGCAAGTTGTGTATCAGAAACCATTGAATAAGAACGTTGCTTACTTGTTTTAATTTCTTCTGCTGTTTTATCCACATTGTTCGGATCTGAAAGTGTTCCATAAGCCAAATTACAATCAAATTCTACACGCTTTAACTGATTGTTAAATCCGTTATATAAACTCTGGTCTCTTATATCAGGAGAATATGTGTCCATAAGTGGCTTATCTGTTGCACCTGAACTATATTCAAGAGTTCTGTACAATCTATTCTTTCCACCGGGATATTCATATCTATCTGCTTCCTTATCATATTTAAGTAAGCTTTCTGCAATATGCACTGCTGCTTCCTTTGAAACAAATTCCCAATCAATCTGCGAATATCTTTCATCTGCCAATCTTATTGAATCAATTGCTTTAGAATACACCGAAACACCTATTGGTGATGCGGAATCTACTGTGTTTGCCAAAGGTACTTTAAAAAAGCCAAATGGTAACTTGCTTACATTCTTGAACTTGACTTCATTCTCCAGCATCTTCCACTTATCAACTTCTTTAATGTCAACCTGTGTTCCCAATATTTCAGGGTTGGAACTTACAAAAGCCATATTAATTATTGTTAAAGTATCATCTTCTATAATGTCTCTTTCCAATCTTGTGTATATCTTTTTACTTTTTCTAAACTGCTCTGTAAAAACACAGTCAGTTATGTTTCCTGAATCATCAAAAGATACCGGGAAGAAACAATCTGCCTGAATGTATTGCACAGCCAAACCATTTGTAGTTGTATATGGTTTAAACACTAAACTACCTTTGGCACAGCCATATTCCACATATTTTTTTAAATTCTCCAAAGCTTTAGCATAATAAGGTTTTATGTAATCCGCCCTTACACTTCCGGTACACTCGCTTTTAAGTTCAAGAGTAACTAATCTTGCTATCTCCTGCGCTATACTTGCAGGAAGATTACAACTTTCATCACCTTTTTTTAACCAGGGAGATTTACCCTCATACATTGCACTCCATAATTCAATATGGCCTGCCATTGTAGCAAGGTAGGATAAATCAACCGGTGCTTCGGAATTATTATTTAATACCTTGCCTATTTGGCTAACCATATTTGAAAATCTCATACCTTACACCTCTATTCATATCTGATAAATCTACTAATATCTCTTTCAAATGTATATTCAAAGGCATCTAGTGAATCAATGTCACTTGTGCCATCATCTAATCGTTCATCTTCTGTTAAATTCTTTGGATTCCATAATGCTCCACATAAAGCATCTTCCAATGACCTGCAATGCTGTCCTATGTATTTGAATCTGCCTTGTCCCATCATTCTCTGAACAAATCTTATTCTGTCATTAATTGGTATCTTCATTGCATTTTCTATTCTTAACCAGCCTAATCCATTCTTTCTTGCTGTACTTCTTAAGCCTGCTATTAATGTCTGCTCTGCACTATCACAATACACATGTGTTATATAGCCATATAAATTTAATACCTTTAAACAGAAGTCAACAAACAACTTTCCAAGTTTTTCAGGGTCTATGTCATTCTGTGAACAGTCCACCCATTCAGATGCCAATGGAACAATATCCATATAGCCCCTTGTATAACCTGTGGCACAAAACGCATGTCCTGAACCACTTCCACCAAAGTCAACACCTATGTTGATTTCCATTATGTTTATTGGCTTCTCATAAACCTTAAAAGGATTAGGTATTTGTGTCTGTGCATCATTAAACAGCTTGTATACTGCCCCTTCTGCTGCAACCCACAAACCTCTTATGTATCTGTCATAATAAACAGTGCCTTTATATTCATTGCACAGATTTTCAACAAACTCCTTTGGTAAAAAAGGATTGTCAAATATTGTGTATTGCTGGCAATATATATCTGCATCAGAATCAAGAAACTTCTTAAACCAATGGCTGGGATTATCAGGGTTGCATGCACCATCAAAACAACTGTATGGCTTATCCATACGTGATTTTAATAACTCAAATACTTCTTTGTTCCACTCTGCAACTTCATCACCATAAACATATTTAAGGGATGAACCTCTAAGTTTTGATACCTGACTTACTTTTTCAGCACCAAGACAGTAAGCATAATCTCCAAAGATACTTACAATGTTATTTGAACCTATATCCCCAATTAGTTTAGGACCATATATTTCTCTCATTGGTTGCAAAACATTTCTTTCAATAGTTCCTTTTGAAACTCCTATGATTGCATTAAGTCCATCCTTGCCTACTCTATCTCTGATTCTTGATGGTATGGTATATAGGTTATCCATATAGGATTTACCGGAACGTGTTGCCCCGGTCTTAATGTTATATCTGTGATGTGCGTTCTTAACAAACTCCATCTGTTTATCACTTAGAACCATCAACATCACCTGCCTGCTTCTTAATCTGCATTAACAATTCATCTACTCTTGATAATTCATCTTCATTTGCCTTGCCTGTTGCTCTATCCACTTGAACATTAAGAAGCTCTATTCTTGCTCTTTGTTCAGATGTTGCTATATCCATATGACTTGCCAGCCAATCAAGGGCCTTCATTCTGTCTAAAAGCTTTACTGATGAATTCTTCAAATTAATGTCTGATATTAAAGTACCATCTACTTCATCAGAGTTTTTAAACTTAACAACATTTAGTTTCTGTCTTAATACTTTCTCGTTGCCATCTTCATCCTTAATCTTTACAGGACCAAATGCACCAATAACATCTGTTTCTTCCTGACCAAAGGTTACATAGTCGGTTATGTCAGCAAAAGCAATATCCATGTATTTTTGAAATATGTCTTCCTCTGACAGCATTTCTCTGTTTAATCGGTTTTGCTTTAACTCTGTTATACAATTTCTTATCTTTTCCTTTTGCAACAATCTGCAACCTGAGACTGCTGCAACATTATACTTAACACCATAGGCTTTTATATATGCCTTGGTTGCATTGAAACAGCGAACATAATATATGCAAAATAATCTCTGTTCATCTGTCAGATTACCATCTTTAACTACCTGCTCAACTTCATCAAAAGAGGTAGTATTTTGTATGCGTACTTTTTCCTTTTTTGTACGCGTACTTTTTTGCCCTTTTCGGTTCCAGTTGTACCTTGTCTTCCAAGATTTTACTGTGCTAATTGATACACCATATTTATCTGCTATCTCTTTATATTTAAGACCATTCATATAGTCTGTTTCTGCCTGTTCATATTTTTTTAATTCATTGCTCACAACACCACCTCTCTTACTTTTGTGCATAAAAAATAGAGCCTTGCTAAATTGCAAAAGCTCTATTTATAAGGGCGGACGGATTTCAACCGCCTCCTCTGTCACAACCTCACCTGTGTACTCACAACCTATTGGCTGGTCTTTTTGCACTGGTGCATTGTTTGGTTGCACCCATTGTTCTCACTCGTAAACTACTTCCCTCATCTATAATCTTCACATCTTTTCTATACTTTGTCAATTAATACTTCTCCCACGAAAAAAGACACCCTAAGGTGTCTTTTCCGAACTATACTAATTATCTTATGGGGGAATGAAAAAATTAAAACATCAACCATTCTTAACACAATACCATTATAGCATTATGTAATGTGAACTAATATGTCCTATTGTGAACTATGCTAATTTGTTAATTTTTCTAAACTCTTCCAAAGCTCTGCCATGTAACTTTAGAATCCATCTATAACTATAGTTCATTTCCATTGCAATCTCTTCCCACTTCTTGCTCTGGCAGTACCGCTTGTACAAAATCTGCTCGTAGTCAGTGTTGTTTAACTTCTGTATGCTAATAATTACCTCTGCTCTAGCTAAAGCAAATTCACGCATAAGATTGTTCCAATCATCTTCCTTTTCGTTTATCTTGCATATTGTCTCAGCCATCTTGTCCTGTGCTCCAGAAGACATTACTCTCTCTTGCTGCTGAACTGCACCGGTACTTACCACCATTTCTCTCAATGTGTCTATCTCTTCTTTAAGCATCTTCATTTTTGATTCAAGATTTCTTACCTGATTAAGATACTCCTTTGCTGTCATTTCCACTGGTTTTCTTTTCCTCCTCTTTGTACTCTTCCTGTTCTAATTTATACATGCAATATCCTAGAAATACTGCATTTATTAACAAAAGTATGTATGATATTATCACTGCTCACTCTCCTTCCGGGCATAAAAAAACCAACCACCGAATATTGGTAGTTGGTCTTTTTAATGATTACAATTCTAGTAACTTTCTCATTGTTTCCACGAACACTTCTATATCCGCAAAATAATTTGGGTAAGCCGCTCTAACAGACTCCATTGAATTTGCTGATATTAATACTGCATCTATATTATTGTCATTAAGTTTCTCTATCTCATTGTATAACTGTGTTGCTTGTTCAATTTGACTCGGCTTAAATGGATAAATACTTAAAACTCTTTTACCATAATTAAGCTTTAATATATAATAGCCACCTTTAAAGTCTTCTTTTTTAGTATTTCTAATTGCTACATTTATAGCGCTTAATCTATTCACAATGTTACACCTAAAGTCTATCTCTTTAATCTCATCCACTATTTCAATAAGATTTTCAGAAGTATTAGGCACCACTGGAGTTTCTTCAACTATTGCAAAAACTGACGACACCAACGAAAAAAATCTAAGCACGTCTTCATCACCCATACTAGCTTTTAGTTGACTTTTTGTATAAACTCCCATCATTTCCACCGCTGTTGCCCATGTATGTTGTAAACTTGTTCTGAATTGAATTTCAATAAGCATATTCCGATTATATGTTTCTGTTTTATCACTTTGAAATTTGTACACCATGTGATAACTTCTATATCCTGATTCTTTAGGATGACTAATATAGTCATCTTCTCTTTTCAAAATATGCCTTATTCTTGAATTTTTATACTTATTTAATGATTTGTATACATCATCAATATCATTCACAATAACTCTACAACCACCTAAATCTTGCATTCCATATAAACTCATATGTGGAAATCTTTCCAACTTCCCAACAATAGAATCCAATCTTTTTAATCTCTGAACAACAATTGCGTTTTTATTGCTCCTTCTTAAATTACTTGTTATTACATGAAGAGGATATGCATGTGCAGCTCTCCAGTTATTTAAAACTTTTAATGCATCTACGATTTCTTTAACCTCTGCGTCCTTTAAATTAGATATAACTTTTCCAGCTTTATTAATCTGATTTTTAGAATAAAGAACCTCTTCCCAACCCTCATTAGTACTTTCTGTGTTCATAATGTCTCTCCATCGTTTTTCTATCATTATATCACACATATCCATATTATCATTTACTTTTTTCATTTTAATTACTCCTATATAATATATTATATTTAATTCCAACTACCACTATTCAATTGTCAATGTTCTGCTGCTTCTATTCTTCTTCGCTCTTTCCAGCTTGTACGCTCTCGCACATTCTGCATTCGTCGCAGGGTGCTTCAATTCCTAATATGCACGCCATCTAATCACCCTCTTTCATAAATACCAGCCAATGTGTCTTTGCTCTTCTGTTTCCTAATATTGGCTTTTTCGAAAACAATGGTAGTATTTCTGATAATTTTATCTGCTCTTCGTTCCACTTAAATATCAAAGTACCATTAGGCTTTAATACTCTCAAACACTCTGAAAAACCTTTGCTTATATCTTCTCTCCATGTATCTGACAGTTTTCCGTATTTTTTAGCCATCCACGAATTTTCTCCAATTCTAAGTAAATGTGGTGGGTCAAACACAACCATAGAAAAACTATTGTCCGTAAATGGAATGTTTCGGAAATCACCTATTATGTCAGGTTTTATTTCTAATTTTCTGCCATCACATAAGACATCTTCTAATTCTCTACAATCCATAAATGTTACTCGGGGATTATTTTTATCAAAGTAAAACATCTTACTACCGCAACATACATCAAGTATTGGTGTTTCCATCTATTCCGCCACCTTTCACGATTTCTATTGCATCCTCTAAACCTAAATCATAAAATATTTCTTGAATTGTGCCTCCAAATCCTTTATTATTTTGTTTTTTACCTAATTGCTCCACCACCTTATCCACATCATAAGCTGTTGGCTGATGTTCTAACAACTCCCTACATTCAATACATAGCTCTATTTTTCTTGCCATACTATCTGCAATGCTGGTTAGTCCATTCTCCATATAGATTTGTTGCCTCGCATCTAACCTTGCTATTCTATCGTTTAACTCTTTAATCGTTATATCTGCGTCTATTAATCTCATTCTAATCACCACGCTTCCATGTCAAATTCTTCTCTTTGAATTTTTGTATTACTAATCTTTTTATAAATATCAACATACATTTCATCCTTGTCTCTGTTGTATGTAACTTCTGCATATCTGTCACCCATTGGCTGTCCCCAAATGGTACACTTCTTATAACCTAGCTCATGTGCAAACCACACTAGGTCTAATTCGCTAATGTTAATATTTTCGTTTAATACTTTAATCACTGCATTCTTTGCAGCCTTTTCAAATTCGTAACTTGTCATTTAACTACTCCTCACTTTCTGCTAATTTTGCGTATTTCCAAAAATTCACGTCATGTTCGTTTACAGCACTCCAAGATGTTTTTCCCTCTTTCCAAACATACACCCTTCCATTTTCATATTTAGCAAAATACCTTTTAATCCATTCTGATTTTAAGATGTCTTTAACCAATATCGGTGTATCAACTTTGACCTTGCTCCAATCAACTTCTGGTTCTTCGTATTCGGAGAAAAGCCACTGCTCTACCTTTTTAGGACTACATTCGTCTCGGTCTTTGAACACACAATTTAGACAGAAAAGCTCATCACACATTTTCGGATTTCCTGTTACTGCATCAATACCTATGTTTCTAATTATTATTTTTTTCAATTCATCTTTATAAAATTCTTCGTTTGTCATATTTAACCTCCTACAACATCCATTCTCATTTGCCTGTTCTCAGGCTTTTTGTTTCACTCCTTAACATTTCTTAACATTTTATTAAGTCATCTATTGTCATCTGCTTTACTGGAACATCTTCCCATTCAACTCCTATATAATCCAACACTTTGCCCCATCCGTACTATTCTCCTGTTGCTTCATCTATACAACATTTGTACATCCAAAACTCCCATTCTTTAGGATTTTCTTCTCTCAATCTATCGAATCTGTGTGGTCTTTTTTCAAGATGTATTCCAAATCCACACATTGAGCATCCGGTTCTTTGAGCTTTTGTTGTTCTTAGTGTTCCATCTGGTTCTTTTTCAATCACACCATATATTTCTGGAATGATTGTTTTAAGTGGTTCATATGGAATTATCTTTCCTTCCTTATTTCTGCTATAAGGTTGTTGCATATATAATTGTTCAAAAATGTCTATATGCTCTAAATACCATTGATTCATTTCTAAGGCTAACTTCAATATGTCTTGCCTTAAAAAGATTGCAAATGGTGCTGATCTGATGGTTGTCTTGCCATAGTAATTACATCCATGTTCCACAAGAGCTTCTTCTCTCTGACCACCTTCTGATGCCATCATTCCAAGATATGCATGTGAATTATGCTCTTTTGCCCAATCATCACAAGGCTTTTCCTTCAGGTAATAGCAGCAATCGTTTGATACTTTAAAATCAGGTTTGTTATAATTAACACCTTCATTCTCATTTTCGTAACCACCAAATAAATTCAACCATTTTTGTGGCAATTTCATTCTGCTATTCTTTGCAAAATGTCCTAACTCTCCACATTCTCCTGTTATAATTGCATGTCTTACAGTCTTATTCTTATCTGTAGGATTTTGAAGTAACTGTATTTTTCCTGCAATACGCTTACTTATTACTGGAAAACCAATATTGTTTAATACATCAACCTTTGTCTTGTATGATTTAACAATTTCTATACCTAATGCTTTGTGTACTTTTTGAATACTTTTATCTTCAACTCCCGATACAGATATTCCCGGTACATTTATTCCTATGCTTTTAAGCCATATGTATAGCGTAATACTATCTAAACCACCAACAGATACATGAGCATTAAGTCCACGTTCATGCATTTCATCATAAAACTCCCATGCTATACCTTTTTGTCTTGATAACTTGTCCTCATATGCAAGATTCTGTTTCTCCGTAAATTCTCTTTTTTTGTCTTGCTTTGCTTTCTTCCATGCATTCTTTACAAAATCAGGAGCATCTTTTGTTACATATTCATTTTTCTCTATTAAAAATTCAAATTGTCCTTCCATTTCTTCCAGGAGTAAGAATTCTTTTATGTGCGCACAACTCTTTCTCCTTTCTTGATTTTTTTATTTAATTACTGTTCTCGCTTCTCATCTGCAATCTCATACTGTAAA